>Ga0209636_10000082_pt1 | contig 72291 bp, 54 predicted proteins | sample DeeMarSWOR152_54_FD_187464 | JGI IMG/M metagenome (GOLD analysis project Ga0209636, IMG submission 187464) | Marine sediment microbial communities from White Oak River estuary, North Carolina - WOR-1-52-54 (SPAdes) (version 2) | ecosystem: Environmental > Aquatic > Marine > Intertidal zone >...
CAGCGGATCCACTTCGAGCAGTTTCTCAGCGAATCGCATGGCGAGCGTGGTTCTGCCCGCACTGCCATAGGCGATGACGAGCCAGAACAGCGCGTCAGGATGGTTAGGGTCGGTAACAAGAGTTCGCCTGAGGTGCCTTACGCCCTCCTGTGCGTTTCCCCTTGTCATGCTGACCAATCCGAGCAACATGTGCCCGTTAGAAGAATCTGGTTCCAGCTCGAACACTCCGGCCGCGCAAGCCTCCGCCTTGACCAGAAATTCCTCCGGAGCTCTAATTCCCAGGTTCACAAAACTCCAATATACATATCCCATCCCGGCTAGAAGCAGAGCGTTTTCCCCAACGATGTCCATTGCCCGTTTCAAGTGCTCCAGGGCACGGTCCAATCCTTCTTCGGTGAAGAGCATTATTTCACGTCTGGCTTTCAGATAGCTTTCGTACGCGCGAACGTCGCCAATGGGTCTCTCAGCGATTCGACGTTCTTCTTCGGGGCTGAGCTTGAGTTTTAAGGCTTCCGCTATCGAGCGAGACACTCGCTCCTGCACGTCGAAAACAGCCTCCAGCGTCCCGCTGTATTTTTCTGCCCAGACGTGAGAATCCATCTCAGCATCGATAAGCTGCGCGATGACTCGAAGACTGTTGCCTGCTTTACGCACGCTGCCCTCCAGAAGGTATTGAACATTCAGGTCACGCCCGATGGTTTTGGCGTCTTTGTCCGTGCCCTTGAGTTTCATCGCGGACGTACGTGAAATGACGCGCAGGGAACGGATTCTTGAGAGATCCTTTATTATCTCCTCGGTCAGGCCGTCGCTAAAGTACTCGTTGTCTCTGCTAGGACTTATGTCTTCAAACGGCAAGACGGCAATTGCAACCTTTCGTTCGGACGAGACTTCTCCTAGGTCGGATATCGCCTTCAGTTCTTCGTACATGGCCTCCGCGCTCTGATATCGTTTCCTCGGGTCTTTTTCCATCGCCTTCTCAACTATCTGTCTTAACCCAACGGGGATATCAGAACGAAAGGCAGTGAGGGACCGTGGGTGCTCATACAAGATGAGATACATCAGGGCCTCGGGGTAGTCCGCCCGGAAAGGCAACTGTCCGCTCAGCATCTCGTAGAGAACGACACCCAGAGCCCAGATATCACTGCGATCATCCACGTCTTCCCCCCGGGCCTGCTCCGGCGACATGTAGGCCACTGTGCCGACCGCCATCTCCGCCTTGCCAATCTTCGTCGCCCGCGTAAGCTTAGCGAGTCCAAAGTCAACTATCTTCACGATTCCGTCGCTAGTTACCATAAGATTTGCAGGCTTTATGTCACGGTGTACCATGTTTTGACTGTGTGCCTTGCCCAGCCCCTTCGCGACTGCGACCGCCACGTCCACGGCCTCCTTCACAGTTAAGGGGCCGCGGTATATTTTCTTCTTCAGCGTTTCGCCTCCATAGAAGGGCATGCAGATGAAGATCTGGCCGTCCGGGGTCTCGTCGATTTCGTGGATCGTACAGATGTTCGGGTGATCCATGGCCGAGGCAGCCTGTGCCTCCTGTTCGAAGCGTTTCCTTGCATCCTGGTCGTGAGTCAGTTCCACAGGCAAGAACTTGAGTGCGACAGTACGCTTGAGCTTAGTGTCCTCGGCCCTGTATACTTCTCCCATGGCGCCGCCACCAAGCTTCTCGAGGATTCGATAGTGGGAAATCTCCTTACCGACCATAGACAATTCGACCTTGGTGCCTGGGTCCAATACCTGTTCGTGAAATCACCCGGGACCTTAATCTACGACGCATTGACGGGCCGCTTCTGATTATACGTAATCGCTCAGGCGCGTGTTTCTCGTGTTCCTACTGCAGACGATCCAGCAGTTCCTCGATCTTTGATGCTACCGGATCCGCACCCATGTCGTAATTTGACATAACGGCGGAAGTATAGCCAGTATCAAGGAAGATACTCAGGTTCGAATTGATTCCCGAGAAACCGCCCCCATGGCCCACGATACGATTCTTCGGGGTGCCGCTTACACGGAACCCGAAACCATAGTTCGGCGAGTTTAGCTCCGGCTTGCCGCTCCAGACCATCTCGGTGTATTCGGGACTGAGCAGCTTGTGCGACCTGAGAGCAACGTCGAATTTCAGTAGGTCTCTGACCGTCGAAAACCCTCCCCCGGCAGGGCCGCCCTTGACCGTGTGCTTGTAGAGATTGTTTGTCCAGCCCGGCTCGTCTCCAGAACGCTCCTTTGAATAGCCGATGGCTAGGTTGGGTACCGGCCTGTCCATCTCGTAACAATCGGTGTCGGTCATACCAGCCGGTTCGTAGATGTTTTCTCGGACGTAGTCGAAGTAACTCTGGCCCGTGACCTTCTCGATTACGACACCCAGAAGGAACATGCCCGTGTTGCTGTACTGCCAATCCGTCCCAGGCTCGAAGGCAAGCGTATCGTTCACTATCAGAGGCTTGTAATCGTCCAGTTCTCGAAAAAGCAACCTCGATGACTCCATGAACTTGTCGTTGAAATAACTCCCCAGACCAGAAGTGTGTGTGAGCAGGTGCTTGATTCTTATCTTCTCAGTCATCTCAAGCGGCAGCCAGTCCTCGGACAAGAACTGGCTGAGGTGGTCGTCGAGGGACAGCTTTTCCTGCTGCAGAAGCTGGGCAATTGCAACGCCCGTGAACATCTTGTTCATCGAGCCCAGATTAAACTTGGTGTCGATCCTGTTCGGAACGTCGAACCGCTTGCTGGCCAGGCCGTACGCACCCTCAAACAGCCCCTTTCCGTCTTTGGCCAGGAGAACCGTACCAGAAAAGGCGTCGGCATCAGCCAGTCTCTGGACAAAGGCTTTCAGTTCCTCTACGACTTGCTCTTCGCTCAGCTTCTCTGCAGGGGGAAGGTCGCTAGGCGGTCTTGCTTGCGAGAACTGGAGACCCTTGATGAGATGAGGCGGCTCCAGCTGGATGTACAGTATGAATGCCTGCCACGCTTGTGTTAGGTTGTTTCTGACAATGACGACAAACTCCTCGGGAGGTGTTTCGGCCTCGTACTTGCGAATACTGTGAAATTCGAACCCTTGGCTTTGCTCATAGAGATCCGCGACAATTCCGAGATGTTCCTCCATCGGTGCGATATTGCGAAAGGAATCCGCAAATCGCTCTTCGATGAAACCGCGTATCGTCTCGCTGTCGTTGGAATTAAGAACGTCTATGAGCTCGGCAACGCGCTCACCGATGACCCCCTCCGGGAGTTCAGGAACATCGGTGTAGGCTCCCCGCGAACGTTGTGCGAAGGCAGCCTGGGGCACAGAGAAGGCCGCAATCAGGACGACCGAAAAGTACATTAAGGTTTCGCAAATCCTGTTTCGGGACACGGAATACCTCCACTCTCTTCGGGTTGAAACGGATCTCAAAAAAGTGATCGTTGTCTCCTTCGAGAAGCTCTACGCAACGAGCGCCCGCTTTTGGGAAACGCGTTATCCGCAACGGACAGCACAGCATGACGCTCTCTGTTTGGCCGGTGGTCCAGTGCAGGAACACGGATTCTAGCAGAGTGTCGTTTACGCGATTCTACCGCCGGGCGGGCTCTGATTCAAGACATTGTGTAGGATAGCCGTTCTAAAGAATGATTGCCGCGTCTCCACGTTCTCCTTCAGCCGCGGCCGGCTTCAGGGGGGAAGGCGCCCTGAGGGTCTCCCGGTCAGCTCTGTTCAGAATCGTGCAGACGATCGGTTTTCCTTGGAGAGACGAGTTGAGTTATGCTAGGCTGCGCTTGAGTTGACCCGTTCATAGGTGGTAGTCCGAGCATCTACGGAAACGCACATATCGCATGACAGGAATGGGCGGTGGCATTGTGTACACCTGCGTGCGGGGATTAGATCGCTGTGCCCAAGTTGGCGTGATAGCGAACAAGAACGAAGCAATCAGGAGGGTTGAGAATGGAATTCACGACCAGTCGATTTCTTCGGTGGCTTCTGATTCTTGCCGTTGGTCTGTCTGCACTCCATTGCGGGGCTTCAAACCGTCTCCGGGAATACGAGTTCAGGAATCACACTGCTACCGCTATTATGATGACCTCTCCGACTCCGCAAGTGTTCACGCAGTCTTTCCTTAGGATGGATGAGGATGATCTGCTGGGCACAGCCATTAGCCTCGGCACCACTATTGCCAAGGGCGTACAGGTTCACGAAACACAGGAACGTCTGAACAATGCTATGGAGTCTGTCGATATTCCTGAGCAGATTCGAATACAGACTCTCAAGCAGTGCTCGGAATACCTGCATTTTCAGCCTGTCCAGCAGAGCGCGAACGCGGACTTTTTGTTCGTAATGACTGTCAGCAAGTATGGCATCGAGGCGAATTCGTGGGATTCCAGCGTCCGGTTTAGGATAGACGTCAAGATTCGCCTGATGGACAACAGGCGGAACATCAAGATATGGGAAAAAAGCATCAAGGAAGGACAGCCAATTTCCAGAGGAATGTTTGGCCTAGGTGAGGCCGCCGGTGACGTGATCACGGCGGTGACTCTGGCACGGCTTTCGGAAGAAGAGATGGTGAGAGGGTTCGCGTATTTGGCTGACTACGTTGCAGACCGTATTGCGGAGAGAATTCAGAACGATTTCATAAAAGCACATTCAAGCTGACGACCGGGCAGCTGATGCGCTGGAAACGTATTCTGTGGCCCGGGGAACGCCGTTATGCACTTTGGGAGTGTCAGTAAGAGTGTCAATGCAGCAGTGCTCGTGGCGGTAGGATATGTAGCCGCTCAGATGCTTGCTGATATCACCAGTCTAAAGATCATCGTATTCGCCGGCTTCAGCATGGACGCCGGAACACTGGTCTATCCTTTCACATTCACTCTGCGAGACATGGTACACAAGGTGGCCGGCATTGGCGTGGCGCGCCTTCTCATCTTCGCTGCGGCGGCGGTCAATCTGCTCATGGCCGGGCTATTCCGTCTTGTGGCCTGGCTTCCGGCCGATATGCAGGTCGGGCCCCAAGAGGAATTCTCTGCTGTCCTGTCTCCGGTATGGCGAATAGTCTTTGCCTCGATCGTGGCAGAAGTAGTGGCGGAGCTCGTGGACGGTGAGACTTATCAGGCGTGGGTGAAGCGAGTGGGATCGAGGTTTCAGTGGATGAGGGTTTTGACAAGCAATTCGGTCAGCATACCTTTGGATTCGGCCATATTTTGCTTCATGGCCTTCGGTGGAGTCCTGTCAAGCGCAGTGGTGCTGAGTATCTTTTACTCTAACGTGATAGTGAAGGGAGTTGTGACTCTTGTCTCTTTGCCATGGATCTACGTGGTGAAGGAGAAGGGAGGCTAGTCTCTCAAGAACGCAAAGACCTTGTAGAGTCCCAGAATCGCAGGGACAGTGGTGAGTAATGTGAAGAGGAGAGAGTTCACGAGGGGCTGAGGAATTCGCGGCAGCGAAGAAGCTCGCTCGTTAATAAGCTCACCTGCCCTTGCCAACCCATCGGCAACTGCGTTGCCTATTCCTGCAGCGGCGCCGGAGGCAGCGCCTGTCAAGGGTTCGATGGCGGAAGAGAGTACTTGAAGGAGATCGGTTCCGGAGAAAAAGACTGCGGCCGTCACAGCAGTCAATGCAACGGCCGGAACGAGATACGGCCATCTGCGGAGGCGCAGAAGACGTTTCTCTGCCTGTGCCACTCCAAGAACTCTCTCCGTGACATGTTTAGTGAAATCGGCCGACAGCCCCGAGTGCGCTTCCATCTGAAGTGCTTTCTGGATCTTACTCTGCAGAAGGAGTTCGGCCCGACAACGAGCGCACTCCGAGAGATGTCTCTCCAGCAGCGCAGCCTTGTTCTCTGGAAGGGACCCCCCTAATTTCTTGATAATTAATTCGACGTAGTCGGAACAGTGCACCGTACCTAGTCTCCTTTACCTATCGCATTTGCACGAAGTCCGTCGACCAGCTCCACAAGGTCAGTTTGAGTCAATAACAGGTCTCTGAGCCGTAGGCGAGCCCTATGCAGGTACGTCTTCACAGTTCCCATAGGTATTTCCATTATCTCAGCGATTTCCTCGTAGCTGGCTTGGTTCAGATAGAACAGGGTCAAAGCCGTGCGATGCGGACGCGGCAATTGATTGATGAGCTTCCGTACGCTCTGCGAGACATCCTGTCTTTCGATTTGCCGCTCCAGGTCGTCCTCTGATTCCCGCAGAAGCCAGTGGACTCTCTCCTCACCTTCTACTTCCAGCGACAGGTGTTCACCTCGTCTCTTCCTTTTTCTTAGCTCCAGCAGGCAGAGATTGCGCGCAATCTTGTATATCCACGTACTGAATTTGCTCTCTCTTCTGAAGTTAGGAAGTGCCTCGTACACTCTGATGAACACCTCCTGGGTCAAATCCTCTTCTTCCTCACCGCCAATCATTCGCCTGACTATCCAGTGAACCTTGTGCTTGTATCGGTCTACGAGCTCTGCGAAGGCCTCACGATTGTCGTTTATGCACTCCTCAATGAGTGCCTCATCGCTTTGCCTTCCTAGAGGTTGTTCTTGCTCCACATCCTGTTCCGAAAGGGTTCGACTCCACAACCGCCTACTTTATAAGGCCCGCTCCTCATGCAGAAACCTCACCCAGCCTTCTACCCCTACTATGACAGATTCCGCCGTCAGAGAAAAGGTTTCATCTTTCTTGCGAAAAGGGCGGTCTGGCTGAAACAATTTTCATGGAAACGGTGTCTGCTGATGGTGAGAAGCGAAAGGGGCGTTCCACAAACGGCTCATGTGTGTTCAAGCGAGGTCAATAGCGGAGGTCTGAAAGGAGGAAAACGCGATGCAGAATCAATTTCCGTTTATGTTTGTCAGCGAGACCGTTCCATTCCTTATACCCATTTTTGCCATCGTGGGCGCATTCGCAGTAGGAATCGTCGCAATGATTCTTAAGTCCAAGGCCGGCGAGCGCGCCCACAGAGAGCGCATGTTCATGGCTGAAAAGGGGCTAGAGATTCCTGAGGAGCTCTACGATGCTCGTGAAAAGAAGGTGAGTGACTTCGGGGGCGCACGCGCTTGGCTAATAGTGCTCGGAGTGCTCTGCCTGTTCATCGGAATCAGTGTTCTGATTGCCTTGAGCATCCAGTCTGGAATCCGTGAAGGCAGCAACGGCTTGATCGTGGCCTTGATTGGCGTCGGCTTTCTTGCTGCAGAGAGGTTGATTCTCAGGCTCATCGTCCGACCCAGGCTAGTACATTGAAAATGAACATCTTGCACGTCAGTGGGTGCTCGCCGCTGCCAGCCTTCCTGGCGGCGGCGAGACACATTGAAGTCGCGATTGAGGACGTCGTTAGGCTCCCCTTGTTGGAGGTCGGCCGCTTTCCACTTGCGTGGCCTCTCCGGACACTAAGGCGCATTTCTTCAATAAGACTTGACGTATTTTGCCTCGAATACTATGATGCGCTATCAGACAGACAAGGGGGGGCCGAGTCCGCAGCCTGCTTAAGCTCCCACCCTCCATCACAGAAACTGCTTTGACAACGTGATGTGCAGAGTAGTTCCGGGTTTGGGTCTTGCCAACTGTCACCCTTCGGATTGCAATCGCAGAGACACTGTCCGGACTTCGAGGAAGTGGCGTTCGGTGAGTGGTTCTGAGATGAGTATCCATCCGCTTCGAATATCCAGAGAAAGATTCCTCAATATCTTTGCTGATCGGACTAGGCTCAGTAGGTTGATTATGCGGGCTGCCACAGGCAGGCGCACGCGAATCTACCTGGCACGTAGCGCGTCCAAAGGGCGCGCCTAATCGTACACATGACCGGAGTGTGTCTTCTTCAAGTAAGGAGGTAGACGATGCGGAATCACACGGTGATGGTCTTGACGCTTTTTCTAGTTCTCGCCATGCTTCCCATACTCTGCTTCGCGGGAAACGTGGGAAAGATCACGGGAAAGGTCGTGAACAAGGAAACGGGCCGGCCCCTGGAGCACGCGAACGTCGTGATTCTGGGGACCCGTCTCGGAGCCATGGCTCTGGAGGATGGAAGCTTCCTCATACTGAACGTTGCCCCTGGGAAGTATGATCTTCAGGCATCGTTCATCGGTTATAAGCCCCTCGTGGTCAGCGGCGTGATTATAGAGCCCGACCTTACTCGCACAATCGACTTCGAACTGGAAGAGACTGCGCTGGAGGTGATGGAGCCGATCGTTGTGGAGGCGCAGAGGCCTCTTGTCAAGGTGGATGTTACTTCAACCAGAAACATATTCCTGGCAGAAGAGGTCGCGGCTCTTCTGGTGGATAATCCGGTCAACGTCATCAATTACGTATCGGGTTCCTCCATCGATGCTGGAGGCACGCACATACGAGGCGGTCGCGCTACGGAGGTGGGTTACTACGTAGACGATTCTCCGATCCAGGATCCCATCCAGAACAACGCCTTGTTGGCTCTGTCGAATGAGACAGTGAATGAAATGGTGGTTTTTACGGGCGGGTTCAATGCCGAGTACGGCAATGCAAGCTCGGGGATCGTCAACATCATCACGAGCGAGGGTACGGATGAGTTTCATGGTTCATTAGAACACAGAATGTATCTTCCGCTTGAGATGTTCTGGATAGAGAGTGACACGGGCGATCCGCTAGACACTGGTGAATCGCGCCAACGGCTTACTCTTTCCGGTCCTCTATTCATGGGTGAGCCTGGAGATCTGAAGTTCGCTGCGGCGGTAGAGGCTACTCAGTGGGACGACTGGCAGCCTCGTGTCGAAGCTCTGGATCGTCCCGGAAAGCAGAGGCTTTTTGACGGGACTCTGACGTTTCGAACCGGCGAAACCGTGCTGAAAGGTGTCGTCAATTATGAGAACGAAAAGCACGTTTCGAGCTACGACAGCTACCGCTTGTACGAGCGACTCCTCGTTCCCGAGACCTGGCGACACACAGATAACGAGAACTACAGAGCCGCGCTTACTGCCAGTCACATGTTCAGCCCAAATTCGTTCTTCCGCGGAACGTTTAGCGTACTGGACGCGGAGATGGAGATTGCACAACCCGGAAAGAAGTGGGACCCGACTCTCACTTATGAAGAGAACCAGGATCTGTACGATTTGGATCTCGACATCAGGCGAGACGAGGACAACTTCATAATCAGCGGGGACAACCCGTATTATGACTTCCAGAAAAAGAGAATCTACTCCTTCCGCGGCAATTATACCAATCAAATCGGCAGGAACGAGGTCAAGGCCGGATTAGACTTCAATCAGTACGACGTTGAGGAGATTGATGTCTTTGCCTCTACTCAGAACTACTACATCTACACGTTCGACGTCGAGCCCCGTTCCGGAGCTCTGTATCTGCAGGACAAGATCGAGTTCGAAGGGCTCATCATGAACCTGGGCATGCGGTATGACTTCTTCGACCCGAATCATAAGGTATTCAAGGACTTCGAGCACCCCTATGACCTCAACGCACCCGATTCTCTCTGGCACGGTCCCAACAGAGACCAGGCACCAATCGAGCTTGAGCGCTATGACGGCGCAGGCAATTATCTTGGCGGCGGTTTGGTGGATGCCGACGTGAAATGGAAACTCAGTCCCAGGCTCGGTGCTTCGTTTCCGGTTACAGACAACAGTTATCTGCACATGCAGTATGGCCACTTCTTCCAGATGCCCTCGTTCGACTATCTATACGAGAACGAGAAATTCCACACGAGAGGCCGCTGGCTGATTGCCGGTAATGCTGACCTGGAAGCCGAGAAGACAGTTGCCTACGAAATCGGTGTCAACCATTTGCTGAGTACAAACACTGCTATTGACTTCACATTCTTCTACAAAGACATTACCGACATGTCAGAAACAGTAACGGTGGGGCCGACTGCCGAATCCAACCCGCAGGGCAGGGAGAATTACGTGACCTTCATGAACATGGGTTACGGAAACGTGCGAGGTTTCGAGATCAATCTGAAGCGTCGGCACTTCAACAACTGGCACTATCACGGTGCGTACACATTTATGGTGGCGAAGGGATTCAGTTCGAACATAAACGAGGGTAACCTCAGAAGGTTCGACGATGAAGAGTTTCCGACGCAGCAGTTCTATCTGGATTGGGATAGGAGACACTCATTCCTTCTTACCACCGGCTACAGCAAGCCGGACGACTGGAGTGTCGACGTGGTAGCCAACTATGCGACGGGGGCCCCGTACACCGATCCCAAGACTCTATCGAGGAAGCCTGCACGCAACAATGCGCGTTTCGAGTCCATAAGCAATGTCGACGTAGAGCTGCATAAGCTCCTTGAAGTCTTCGGGTACAGGACCGATGTCTTCATGCGAATAACTAATCTCTTCGACCAGCGCAATCTCATAGCGTGGGACGATACGGATCAAGATTTGAGAAATTGGCTAGTTGCAAATTCCGGTGACTATCTGGGTCCGTTTGGCGACTACACTGTTTATGGGCCGCCGAGAAACGTAGTGGGCGGAGTCAAAGTTAGTTTCTAAGAAAAGGAGGGTCTTAGGTCATGAAAAGACTCATCTGGCTTTTCGTTGCAGTTTGTGTCCTCGCGTTATGCTGGGGAACACCTGAGGCAAGAGTGAATCATTTGAAGGGTGACGACGCTGGGTTTGCGAAGCAGCGAGGAGTTGCCGACGTCGCAGCTGTCAGTGACTCATTTTTCACCGACCTCCACATAGGAGCCCTCTGGTTTCCGGCCATTTCGAACAAGGGTTACATAGGCTACTGGGACCTGTCGGCGTACTATCCAGGAGGAGGGAATCAGTCCCTTCTCTGGCAGGCCGGGATGTGGGCAGGCGGATATGTAGAAGGACGAGACAACGCCTGGCGCTACCTGGGCTCGGACGGTGGCGACGCTGACCCTACTCAGTACGACACGTTCGACGAGCAAGCCATCGTTGAAACCGAAGCTGATTTCGGATACACATTCCCCTACAGACGTCTGACAATGCACGTGAACACGGCCACCAAGCCATTTCTCGTCAGTGGCGCAGATACTGTGGACGGAGACATGGGGCTAGAGGTCACGTATCAATGGCATCAGTGGGGTGTGCAGGATTATGACCACTGGGTCTTTGTCCGCGCTGAGATTGTCTTCAACAAAGCGATTGATGACTTCTACTGGGGATGGATGAGCGATTGCGACGTGGGTGATGTTCACGTCCCCGATGTCTACTTCGATGATTTTGCCGGGTGGGACGACACGCATCAGTTCGCCTACATGAGGGATTGGGACTACGATCCGCTTCCCGGTCAGTTGGAGCAGCAGTTCACCGCTGATAGCCTCTGGCTTTCCCCCGGAGCAATCGGTCAAGTCCTGCTGGCTGCCCCTCCCGTGGACGGTCCGGTAACCGCCGCTCCTGACAACGTGCAGAAGTGGGTATCGAAGAACTACTGGGATTGGAACAACGACGTATCATCGGTGCAGAATACCTACGACAGGATGACGGGAACGTGGGAGAATCCGTTTCCGCCGGAGGACGCCTTTGACTATAGAATCCTGAACGGCGTTGGCCCATACCAGGTTGCAGCGGGCGATACCGCTCACTTCTGGATGGCGTATGTGGTGGGTGAAGGATACGATGAAGGTGAACACGCCACTTTCGGGCTTGGTACACTGGTCGAACATGTGCAGGATGCGCAGGACTTCTTCGATAGCGGAATGGTAATACCTCCGTCAGCTGTCCCTCCACAGATGCCTGATCTCAATCCGGACCTTGCAACAGATGTCACCGCGGATGAGCTGACAGTTCACTGGGCACCTTACAACAATATTACCGGAGGTGTCGTGGCTGATAGCTTCTTCGTCTATACGAGTTCCGTAAGTCACCTGGGTCCGTGGACCAGGTATGCTGCGTTCGGTAACTTGGTCACTCAGACGATCGTGGAGCTGATACCAGGATTCTACACCTACGTGTGGGTCCAGGCGTACAACGTGGCTAATGACATTGGCAGCAATCCGTATGCTCTACCCAGTCGCCTCTATGAGCGGGACGAAAGCGGCATACTCAGGGCAAACGAGGACACTATCGTAAGTGTAATCGGAAACACGGAGGCGGAGAGCAATCTGAGAAAGGTCACGGTTGCGCCCAACCCATACGTGGGCTCGAATGAAGCAGAGCTCGACGAGTACGGCACGCTTCTGGGCTTTCACCACTTGCCGGAAAAGTGCACTATCTACATTTATAACCTGCTCGGTAATCTGGTGGACATTATTCACCATGATTCTCCTACCGGATCAGAATTCTGGGATATGACCACGAGATCACAGGAGTCCATCTCGTCCGGACTGTACATTTATCGCGTCACGACCGAGAATGGACAAGAGCAGATCGGGAAGTTTGCCGTAATAAAGGGACAAAGATAGCCCCGAGGCCGGCGGGAGGATAAGCCATGAAAAAGACATTCGTAATCACAGTGCTTCTGCTCGTTGCTCTGACTGGTCTCGGACAGGCTCAGACGAGCGACAGAGCTGGAAGCGTGGGAGCCTTGTTCCTGAAGCTGGGTCTGAGTCCACGAGCCGCAGCTATGGGTAATACCTATGTAGGCGTCTCCGATGACATCACCGGCGTGTTCTTGAATCCGGTGTCGATAGTCAACATTGAAGGATACCAGTTCTTTGTCTCGGAGCTGGAGTATTTGGTCGACATGAGAGCCGTCGCCGGAGCTTTCTCCTTCCCGATGCCGAGGGAAATAGGAGGGAGAGGTGCCATTCATTATACTGGTTTTCTATCTGGTGACATGACGATGACGACGGCCACGGACATCGATGGTGACTTCACTGACACGGAATTCAACTGGAACGAGTTGGCGCTTGGGGCCACGTATGCTCGTAATTTCACCGACAAGTTCTCTGTCGGTGTCGGAGTCAAGTATGTGCGTACTGACGTGGCAGACTACATCAGTCAGACGGTTGCCTTTGACGTAGGCACAATCTACAGAACCGGATTCCGAAACCTCAGACTTGGCATGTCGGCAACTAATTTCGGCCCCGACATGAAATTCCGCGGCAAGTACGATAACACATACATAAGCGGAATCTGGCAGGTCATGGCTCCCGAGGAGTACGGCTATTATCCACTGCCGATATCCCTGCAGGTGGGAGTCGCGGATGACCTTTACATGAGCGAGGATGTTCGGGTAACAGGTGCACTCGATTTCAGTCATCCCAACGATCTGGCTGAAAGGATCCACATCGGGACAGAAGTCGCCTATGAGGAGATGTTCTTTGTGAGGGGTGGCTTCTTCATGGATATGGATGAAAGCGATATAGTGGATCCAGTCAACCCGGATGATGAAGCGCTCGACAGGTTCATGGAATTTCGATTCGGAGCAGGGGTAAAGGTCAGCAATTTCACGGTGGACTATGCGTGGCAGGACATAGAATCGTTAGGAAGCGTTCATCGATTTGCAGTAAGCATCGCATTGTGAGCTGAATTTGCCTTGTTGGTGCTGTAGAAGTCTGTAAGATCGAATATCGACTCAGTCAGGAATGACTGATTGCGATCTTTGCTAAACTTTGGCGAGGACGCTGTTCGGACTGGCTCGTCTGCGCCTTTTCTCGCGCCGTCGCAGTGGAAGGATTCGCACACTCAGTGCTTGTGACGTCTGCGATTCCGAGGCCCCCTGTCCTGATTCATGGCAGGGGGATTCTTCTCTCACGGTGCTTCTTCCACGACCGTCAGGAGAGCTTGTCGTAGGCGTCGATGTCTGTTGAAGAGTGTTACAAAGTCAGATTCGCGACGCCCGCCTTTTGCCCTAACGACCTGGACGAGCGCACGTTTCTCCTCATCTTTCCATCGTGAGATTCCTGGCAGCAACAGTATCAGGGGGCTCCATCGTTCCCATGCCAGCCGCTCGCCAGCGGACCAGGTCCGTTTGGCTCTTACCCCCAGGAGTTTCGCTGCCTCGCGGGATGCTGTTCGGATTGCCTTTTCGCGGTCTGCTCCCGAACGTTCTGCCAAAAGACGCGAGATCTTGAGTCCCAGTTCTGCGACCGGTATTTTCGCGAAAACGTCCCGCTTCTTTGCATCTAAGTAGAGAAACAGGGGCTCGGACGAAAGCTTCTGGAGTGTTGCCCGGGAAGAGCGATGTCGAGAGTCTTCTCGCATGCGCCGCTGTTCCGTTCGTAGAAGCCGGAGCACATCGGGGTCTTCGGGGCGAAAGCCAAGCTTGTAATAGAACCACCATGCGCCGGATTTGAGTCCCTCGGGATTGTTGTGACCCAGCTGGTAGGGGTCGATGGAAAACGTGTTTGATCCGAAAAGGTATCTTACCATGGCCAGAACACGTCCTAGAATGCGGACGGATTCGGTCCCACGGTAGGTCTCGAACACGTTGTAGGCAATCTCAGAGGAGCTGAACAGTGAGCTAGAGAGTACGTATCCGATGGGAACGCCGTTCTTTATGGTCAGGAAGCCATAAACCGCTTCCAGCAGCAGGCGGCGTTCGGGGATCTGGCCGATGCAGGCGAACTGCAGACCCTCTCCGCAATCGATGAGCCTGACGTCGCTCTTGTCACCGAAGTCGAAGGCATCGAGGTCGCGGGAGCGGGTGATCATGGCCGCGAACGCGGCGTCCAACATGCGTTGACCCTCACGCGGCGAGAGCGAACGCACTCTGAGTGGAGGTTTTTGAATCTCCTTCCTCATGTCAGGCCTGGTCCTGGACAGGGGCTTGGTCTGAAAGACCACGGGCATCTCCGGCAGCTTGGCTCTTGTCCGGGTCGGCGTGCCCGGGCCGGGAGCGAGTCGCATGGGGACGTCGAGTTCCTCGAACAGTCTTTCCCGCGCGAAGGTACTGGCCTTGAGGGCCGCGAAGCGACGAACCAGAAATGCCGCGTCTGTTTCGCCTCCTCCCTTAAGACGGTCGACCCATTCCCTCGGCGAGTAGTTGAGGCCTTCTAGGGCAGGGGATTCTGAATACGGCATCAGAATAAACAGCAGATCCGCCATTCTTCTCTTGGCGCTGAACTCAGGCCAATCGATCGTGAGGTAGTCCGGAAAGCGTTTGACCAACCAGAGCGCACTGGGCCAGAAGAAGCGGTAGTAAATGTCTGTACCGGCTATGCCTGTATCAGCAAGTGCGCGGCGATGACGCCGCAGGTCACCCCGGGAAGCAAACTCTGCGAGCATTCGCTCAACCTGTGCCAGAATCCGCCTACTGTCAGGATAAGCCTGCGAAAAAGCAAGAAACTCGTGTAACCGACACACCTGGTCGGCGTTCGCTAGCCGACGCCTGGCGAGCTTATCGAGCAAGTCAAGCTTTCTCCCGGCGGTGTCCCGGTCGAATTCGGTCTTGAGCTTTTCTAGTCGTCTGAGCAGAGTAGAAGCTTTTGCTTTCATCTGTAGTCTTTCAGTCTTATGCGGGATATCTCACGTATGCGGCGTGACAACCGGCGACAGAACCGAATCTTCAACGTTCTTTGGTGAAAACGTCAATTCTTCGTTCCACACGGCCAGCGCTTCTCATCAAAGTCGTGCCTGTGCTCAGAAGGTGGAACATTCCATACGCCGCTAGACTATATAGGAGTCTCCGTTGAAGGTCAACTTCGTCACACCCCGGATGGTGTTGGCACTGTTTGTTTGGTAGGTGAAAAAGGCTGGTGTCGGCAGCATTGACGGATTATGACAGGGAGGCGCCAGTTTCAATGCGCGTGAGTCAAGTCGGCCTCAAGGTGGCTTTTCCCTTGATTTTCAAGCGATTCTGTGGTATTTCCCCAGTTGTGATGGGTGGAATGGATTGATGAATACATCTATTTGATCTCCAGCGCGGTTGTCGGAGGGTAAGTGCTTGCTTGGAGCGGGCAACTGCACAGGTAAAGCAGCAGTCTTTGGGCCTCACTGATTCTTACTGAGGCCTTTTCTGTCTTATGTCCGAGCTGCCCTGGAGGCCACGAGAGTTAACGTTTTGAACTGTCGAGGATAGGTAGAAGAGCCGGGAGTATTCTTAGTTGAGATAACGTGGAGGCCATCAAATGAGAAAGATCCCGCTGATCTGCGTTGCTCTTCTCTTTGTTTTCCTGCAACTGACTTTCTCTGCTATTGCGGAGGACATCGACCGGAAGATCATGGTGCCTGACTGCCCTGATGCTGTTCCTTCGCCGCCCATGTACTACTACGGCGGAACGGCCTGGGACGCCGTTGACTCACGATGGGAGGCCGCCGCTCCTTCGGCGCCGGGTTGGGGGAACCGGAAGATGTGGACGTGGAACTCCAGCGGATATGCGGGTACTCCGCATAGCGGAGAGAACATGGACGGATGGACTGGTGTGGATGCACTTGTGGACGCGGCCGACCACTTCAAGGTACAGAGCACGGCAGAAATAGGCAGTTGTGTAATCACCGGCAACAAGTCTTTGTTCTGTGGTAAGACGAACGCTGAATGCGTTGCGCAGTGCTACGCAGACCTTGAAGGCACAGGATACGGCAATTTGTGGAATCAGATAGTGGTAACCGAGACATATTCATACACCGTCGGTGACAGCGTAAGGCTTGACTATAGCTACGCCAACCAGACCGAACCGGGTCACGACTTCATGTATGTAATACTGGAAGTCTACGACACGGTGGGCAGCAGATGGGAGAATCTGGACACGCTGGCCTCCTACGATGGCGAGGTAAGTGGAAGTGAGTATTTCTACCTCCACTCGTATCTTATGCCCCTGGGAAAAGACGTAGATTTTCGCATCAAATTTCAATTCAAGAGCGATTCTGGCGCATCTGACCAGGACGGCCTCTATTCCACGACGTGCGGTGCGTGTGTGTTCGACGATTACTCTCTCACTGGCGACGTGGTCGATTTCGAGACCTTTGAGGGGCCGGCACCTGGTGAGCGGCCGACGAACTGGATGAAGTTGGAAGAGACTTGCGGGGATTTCTCCAGCGTAGAACATATCGGTGGCCTTCCCGTCCCCCTCGCTCTTGACCCCTGTGTGAGCGAAGTCCCCGGCTGGTGCGAGATGGCCGATAGCGTCCTGCTCCTGTGTGACTTCTCTCACCCCACGTACCCACATCCGGTCTGCCAGGACAACTACGCGGCGTCTCCTATAATTGACCTGTCAGGTCATGTCGGGACCTCGCACGGGAAGTACATTGTCTGCGAAACTTTTGCAGACTGCCCCCTGAGTGACTACGTTTTCATGTACTGGAAGGCGAGGTACGCACCGCTGTGCCAGTCAGGTGGTGTGAGCGAGTGGTTGACGGACGGTTACCTCTACTACACTCGCGACGCAACATGTAGACGGTGGACCGTTGACATATCGGGATACATACCTTCCGATGCCGAGAGGGTCCAGATAGCCCTGGGTGTAATCAGCCTGTGTGACGAGAACTATGCTTACTGCACCTACGCCTGCAACGAGACACCGTACTTTGACAACGTCACTTTCGGTGTCGGCGGGCCTGTCAGCATCCCTCACATAACCATGAAGGAGTTCGACTACTGGCAGGATCAGTTCGCAGAGGACAGTACGCTTGGCCCTACGAGCACTGCGGATACCAGAACGGCATACAACTTTGCCGACATCGAACCTCCTGCTTTCGGTGACTCGTTGGTATGCTTCGGAAGTGACGATCCTATGGAAGTCTGGCTGGAATTTCGAATGGCCAAGGTGGGACCTGGACAGGACGACTCCACGCACGCCTTCTTCACCACGTGGTTTCCCGGTGTGACTGGAGGTGGATGGTACAACGCCAGGATGGACACTGCGGAATACACCGACGCCTCAGGAGTGTCCACCTATCCGATCTGGGGTCGCTGGATGTCGACTTTTCACGAGGACGACCCCGGGTTCAGCTACGAAGGTCAGGAGATTCTGCCGGACGACCTGTTTGTACCGGGCACCAGAATCCAATACTTCCTGAAATCACGATATGTGGGAGGCGTAGCCTGGTACCACCTGCCCGCAGGTGGCCCGGGTGTCGGTATTCCGGAAGAGTTCGAGATTCTTCCCATGATGAGAGCGGACGGTGAAGGTGGCGTTGAATGGGCGTCGCTACTCGTTGCCGACCACTTCGGTCAGCGAGGGAACAGCGGTCAAAGGAATTCCGAGAGGATTGCATTGCACCTGGCTGCGCAGGGCTACACGTCCGACATTTACAACAAGCTCGCACCAACACAGAACATGAAGAACGGGCTGGTTCGCTGGCAGGGCGCCTCCGGCCCGGGTGCCGCAATTCAACAGATGGTGGGCTACACGGACTGTATACTGAACGCGGGCGACGTGAGGCGCGGCAGCGTGTCCGAGAGAGACGCGAACATACTCGAAATCTGGCTCGTGGATTCGACGGAGACTGTTCCCAGGTCACTCTGGATGAGTGGAGACCAGCTGTGTGCCGAGCTCAATAACTACGGTTGGGGACAGGATTTCCTGAACACGATTCTCTGCGCTACGTTTAACGGGGTCTACTGTGACCAAAACCTGGATTACACCTATTGTCTACCCGTGAAAGGACTTGGTGGCGGCAGGATCATATGCCCAATCCTCGGAGATCCGGAATCGTACGTTATCCAAGGCAACTGCTGTCTCAGGAAAGTGACGCAGCTCGGTCTCTCGGGCTCTGGCGGCTGCAATGCCGTTGCAGAGGTCGAGTACGATTCTCAAATGCCCCCCTCAATCGCTGCTGTCAGCAATGCTGTCTCAGGGGGAGGCGGGTCCAACTACAGGACCTTCGTCGAGGGTTACGATTTCTGCCTGATCAGGGACGACGTTCTTGGCATACCTTCGTGCGGTGCGGACACTCACATAGGTGACTGGATGAAGTGTGTTCTCAGTTGGACCTCAAGCATCGGCGTGGCAGAGCGCCCAGGCACGATGACCCCACCTGCCACGTCACTGCATGATGCATTCCCGAACCCGATGAATCCAACGGCCACCATCAGGTTTACTGTGGTCACACCGGGCAGGGTGACGCTGAAGGTCTTCGACGTGAGCGGGCGCGTCATAAGAACCTTGATGGAGGAAGCCATGGGTGCCGGAGAGTACTCCGCAGATTGGAACGGCAAGAATGACAGGGGAGAGCAGGTTGCTAGTGGTGTGTTCTTCTACCAGCTCGAGGCTCCGGGCTACAGGAGCGCAAAGAAGATAGTTATCCTTCAGTAGAGTCTTGTTTCGTATCTTGGTGCGTCGAAAGGGGGCAGAGCTTTGCACTCTGCCCCCTCGACTTTTTTACGCCTCAACGCCGAAAGATACCCGGGCGAACCTGTAATCGATGTATCCTCCTACGTGGATACGTAACAGTCAGACCGACCCACCGAAACAGTGGCCGGAATTAAACGCGATTTGGAAAGTCCGGTAGGCTTTAACACGATGCCCCAGAATAAACTATGATTCAATTAATCATGGGGCCTTGTCAGATGAAGCAGCGTGAAGTAGAATTCTTGCTGCACGAGGGCAAAAGTGCGGCGGGTTCTGCGATTCCCGTAATCTGACCATGCCTGAAAATCTGTGGGCACGATGGCAGACATGGACTCCACCAAGGAAATCCCGAACGACATCCAAAAGCTGCACGAGCGAATATCCGAGCTCGAGCAGAAAATCAGAGAGCGTACTGAGCAGTTCGCGGAAAGCGAGCGCTTTGCCGAGGAAGTCGCAGCATCGAATCCCGGAGTGACGTACATCTTCGACGTCGACACTCAGTTACCCGTTCATGTGAGCGGGAACGCGTTGCAGCTGACCGGATATACTGCGGAGGAAATTCTTTCTATGGGCGGACGTGTTCTAGAGCAGCTGGTTCCTCCGGACGAACTGCCGGTATTGCTACAGCAGATTGAGGCGTTGAAAGCAGTCGCTGATGACGTGGTCCTTTCATCAGAGGCCAGAATAAGGAGGAGGGACGGAACCTGTCGCTGGGCGTATCGCTTCTCCAAGGTGTTCAGAAGAGGACCGGACGGTTCGGTGAAGCAGACCGTGGGCACGTTGATAGACATCACGGAGCTCAAAAAGTCTGAGGAAGCTTTGCGCCGCGAGCGCGACCGCGCACAGGGCTATCTCGATCTGGCGGGCGTTATGTTTGTTGCTATTGCTTCTGACGAGACCGTATGGATTGCGAACAGGAAATGCTGCGATGTGCTTGGCTATCCCGAGGGCGAAATCGTGGGTCGGAACTGGTTTGACTTTTTCATTCCTGAAGGGATACGGGATCGCATCAGGGAGACGTTCGGAAGACTCATACGGGGTGACATTGAGCCAGTCGAATACTATGAGAACCCCGTCCTCACGAAGTCGGGCGAGGAACGCATCATAGCGTGGCGAAACACTGTCATACGTGACAGTAGCGGCGAGATCACCGCAACGTTGAGCTCGGGCGAGGACATCACAGAGCGCAAAAAGGCGGAGGTGGAACTTCAGGCAGCGTTCTCGGAGATCCGTCAACTGAAGGAGCAACTGGAGGCGGATAACATTCTGTTGCGCGGGGAAGTTGAGATGGCGCGCGGTCACGAGACAGTCGTGGGGCAGAGCAGCGCGCTTAAATCAGTGATGGGAAGAGCGGAACGTGTAGCCGCGACCGATTCTACGGTTCTGATTCTTGGTGAGACCGGCACAGGGAAGGAGCTGATCGCTCGCGCGATTCACGACCTGAGCGCCCGCAGGGAACGCCCTTTTGTGGCGGTCAATTGTGCAGCGGTGCCCTCAACCTTGGTTGAGAGCGAGCTTTTTGGTCGTGAGAAAGGGGCTTACACCGGAGCCTTGACTAAGCAGATCGGTCGCTTCGAAGCTGCCGACGGGTCAACCGTCTTCCTGGACGAAGTGGCTGAGCTTTCGGCTGAAGCACAGGCGAAGCTGCTGCGCGTGCTGGAGGAGGGACAGTTCGAGCGTCTCGGCAGTACAGAGACAATAAAGGTGGACATACGGCTCATTGCCGCGACAAACAGGGATCTTGCGAAGGCTGTTGAGGAAAGTGGCTTCCGCAGTGACCTGTACTACCGACTGAACGTGTTTCCCATCTCTGTGCCCCCTCTACGCGAGCGTCGAGAGGACATTCCCAGCCTGGTGTGGCATTTCGTGAACGAATTCAATTCCCGGATGGGCAGGAGGGTTGAGAACATCTCGCAGAGAACCATGGGTAATCTGCAAAGCTACTCCTGGCCTGGGAACATCAGGGAGCTTAGGAACGTGATCGAGCACGCGATGATTCTGACCACGGACTCGACTCTCCGAATACAGATGCCAGAAGCCATCGCAGCTGCCGCCCCAGAGTTCCAGACTTTGGAGGAATCTCAACGCAGGCACATCCGCGCCGTGCTTGATCAGACGGGTTGGCGAGTCAGGGGGCGGAACGGCGCAGCGGAGATTCTTGGCCTCAAACCTTCCACGCTCGAGTCCAAAATGGCGAAGCTGGGCATTCGCCGGATGGAGACGTTCCCACGATAATTCGTGCGCCCCCGAAATATCGGGGAATGCGAGACCATCACCTCACTTACGCCCCACTGTAGTTCTGCCGTAATCTATTGTGTTGATTCGAGTTTCGCTGAATTGCCGTTCACCCTCAATGCTGGCACAGTATCTGCTTAATACCCGGTAGAAACCTGAGAAGCTCGCGGCTGATTGGAAGGTAAGTGTTTGGATGAGCTGGACGGGACGTTAGTCAACGAAGGAGTGGACGACGTGGTAAGACTAGTGGTTGATTTGGCAGTAAGCGAGGACTTGCGTGAGCAAGTGTCGAGCTATTTTCGAGCTTTGGTTGGGCCGACTTCGAATTCCCCGGGTTGTCAGCGATGCAGCGTTGCCCAGGGGCTCATAGAGCCGAAGCAGTTTTTCTTCCGCGCCGAATGGCGAACGCGCGAAGACCTTGACGAATACATCAAGTCGAATGTCTTTCGCTCGCTGCTTCATATCCTGGAGCTGGCGTACAGAACTCCCCGGGTCGAATTCGAGACGGTCACCGATGTGCAAGGTATGGAATACGTGGCCGAGGTGCGGCCCCCCGTAACCTGGCGGAGCGGCACAAGCGAGACGGCCGAGCGTATAGCGGAGTCAATGCACCTGCAGTCCAGGAGAGGCCAGGTGCAAAACGATTGACGGTCGCTCTGAACAGAGGCGGGAACTTGAAGATACGACATCTGAAGAGGCTGCACTCGCGTGGTCCTCTGGTTCAACTCGAAGTCTTCAGCAACTGAACATCGACAGCGATAAGTGACCGCCTCTGGCGGCGACCGCCAAAACTCCGGCCTCTCATTGCCGTTCTACGGCCCCTCAATTGTTGAGCTTAAGTTCGGCCTATCATTTCCAGGCCCTTTTCCCAGACCTCCCTGTTTAATCCCCGTGGCAGAAATTGCCTCGGCTGCACGACTTTAAACCCTGTGCTATGTGGAAACGGTCTGGCCAAGGCATCTCAGAGGTGCCCCTCCGTCTGGCCTTGATGACTAGATAGTTGGGTGATATATTACTATATTGCCCGAAACTCAATACTAGACACCGGGCCCAGGATTAAGAAAGAAGAAGAGGGCGCGGTAGAACGTGCCCCGAATTCTCATGTTCTTCGCACAATCCGTCGTGTGGAGTCTACGGCTACAGGAGACTTACCGAAGGGAGAATAGAAATAGGAATCGAGCTTTTTCTTGCGGCAGTGGCCCTTCTGGCCTGCTTCGCGGTTTTTGATTTGATAGTCGGCGTAAGTAATGACGCGGTCAACTTCCTTAACTCGTCGATCGGATCCCGCGTCGTTTCCCGTCGATTCATCATGATTATCGCCAGTTTGGGACTGCTCGCAGGTGTGACGTTCTCCAGCGGCATGATGGAAGTGGCTCGCAAGGGGATATTCCATCCGCAATTTTTCACCATGCCGGAGCTTCTCTTCATATTCCTCGCTGTCATGCTGACAGACATCATCCTGCTCGACCTTTTCAACACATTTGGGCTTCCCACCTCTACAACGGTCTCGATCGTCTTCGAGTTATTGGGCGCAGCCGTAGCTATTTCTATTCTCAAGATTCTTAGAACGCACGGGGAAACGGCAACCCTCGCAGAGTACATAAACACCAGCAAGGCCATGATCATCACCTTCGGCATCTTGCTTTCCGTGGTCGTGTCCTTCGCCCTGGGAGCCATAGTACAATTCCTTAGTCGGCTCCTGTTCACGTTTGAGTACAAGAAGACAATAAAGAAGTACGGCGCTATGTGGGGCGGCGTAGCGATGGCATCCATAACTTATTTCATCCTCATCAAGGGCGCCAAGGGGTCGGCGATCATCTCGCCTGACACGGCGGAGTGGCTTAAGGAAAACGCTCTTCTCATTTATGTCGTAGTTTTTCCTGTGTCTGGAGTCATACTGCAGTTCTTACTGTGGATGAAGGTAAATATCTTCAAGCCGATCATTCTCATCGGCACTTTCGCGTTGGCCATGTCCTTTGCGGCTAACGACCTTGTGAATTTCATCGGTGTTCCGATGGCCGGCTATCATGCATATAAGGCCGCCTCGGCCTCCCAGAATCCCTTGGGGATTACCATGGATGCCCTGGGTCAGGAGGTGCCGACCGAAACGTACCTGCTTCTGCTGGCTGGATTGATCATGGTTTTTACGCTTTGGCTTTCGAGGAAGGCAAGGACGGTCACTGAAACCGAACTCAGCTTGGGCCAGCAGGACGAGGTAGAGGAGAAGTTCGAATCCTCCTTTGTCTCGCGATTCATCGTTCGAATGACCAGGAACGGGTTCGACGTAGTCAAACAGCTTATTCCTCGACCAGCCAAGTCGTGGCTGAACGGCCGCCTGGACATATCCCACTACCCGGTCGAGACTGACGAGGAGAAAAGGCCGAGGTTTGACCTTCTGCGGGCCTCGGTCAACATGATGGTCGCCAGCACCGTGATCTCCTACGCCACTTCCCACACTCTGCCGCTTTCGACAACTTATGTCACATTCATGGTCGCCATGGGAACGTCGTTTGCAGACAGGGCGTGGGGTAGGGAGAGTGCTGTTTACAGGATCACGGGTGTCCTGACCGTTGTCGGAGGATGGTTCATGACAGCGGTAATGGCGTTTACGATATCAGCTGTTTTTGCAACGGTTATACACTATGCGAAGGGATACGGGGTCATCGCGCTCGTTGTACTGGGTGCAATAATCCTTTGGAAAAACCACCATAGACATGCTGAGCGAGCCAGGTCGTACGAGATGGAGAAGGTTTTCAATCTGAAAAAAGTGAAAGACCTTTCCGAGACGGTATACATCACGTTTGAACAAATGGGATACCTGATCAGGGAAATTCGTACGTCCCTGGATGCTACGATGGAAGCCCTCTTCGAGCAGAACGAGGTATTGCTTAAGAGAGAAAAAGACAACACGAAGAAAGTCCAGCGCTGGGCCAACATAATAATAGCGAATATCTTTAAGTCCATGCGTCTGGAACAGAAGGAGGCGATGCATGTCTCCTACATGTATGGACAGGCGGCTCGCCGTCTTCAGAAGCTCGTGGATGGACACCGCGACATAGTGATGCGCGCATATCTTCACGTGAGTAATCATCACAAAGGACTGCTCGCTGTGCAGGAAAAGGAACTCAGGCAGGTGATGGAGATTCTTAACGAGATTCTGTTGAGGGGGGAACTGGTAATATGCGGCAAACAGAAGGAGCGCGTAGAGGAAATTGCTGAGCTGGACAACAAGCTTAGGGCACTGGCGGAAGAGCTGCACCACCAGCAGCTGAGGCGTATCCGTGATGATTCCTCCAAGACGCGTCTCAGCATACTGTTCTACTCCATAGTCGGGAATTCTATGAATCTGTCCAAGCAAAACCTGAAGTTGCTGGAGATATTCCGAGAATCGTTTCGCGGGATCAAGGGGCCGGCTGATTTTGACATGGACTAATGGCCGAAGGGAAGAGTCGTCTGACAAGGGATAGAACGCTTGAATCACTGAGCGTCAAGTGCCGTACAGTCCTGGGTGGAGAAACCGCCAGGCTTTTCAGTATACGTTGTAAAAATGGACACAGAACGAAAGGGGGTTCTTATGGCAGAGATGAAAGACGGATGCGTGAAACCTGCCCGTGGGCCGATTGTGCCTAAAGCCGAATCGGCCGCTCCAGTCGGAACCGTTGTTTCTCAGGAGGGCCCGAGAATGCGGGCGCGTGTCGGAAAGGAAGCCCCAGATTTCGAGGTGAACGCTTTTGTTTCGGGGGAGGGCTTTAAACCCATCAGGCTTTCGGATTACAAGGGTAAGTGGATCGTCCTGTGTTTTTATCCAGGCGATTTCACGTTCGTTTGACCGACGGAGTTGGCGGCGGTCGCCGCCCGCTACGACGACATGAAAGCTATGAGTGTAGAAGTGCTGGCAATGAGTACCGATAGTCGCTTCGTCCACAAAATCTGGCAGGAAGAGGAGCTCACAAAGATGATCAAGGGGGGAGTGCCGTTCCCGATGCTTTCGGACGCAGGAGGAAAGGTCGGTGAGGTCTACGGAGTTTACGACGAGGGAGCGGGTGTGGACATAAGGGGCCGGTTCATCATTGATCCAGATTTCGTGATTCGCGCAATGGAGTCGTTGACACCCGAGGTGGGACGCAATCCCGATGAATTGATCCGCCAGATAAAGGCCTTTCAGCACGTGGTTGTTACAGGTGAAGTCACGCCCTCGGGCTGGCAGCCTGGACAGGTCACGCTCACACCAGGCCCGGCGCTGGTCGGCAAAGTATGGAAGGAGTGGAAGCCCTAGCCGAGCGCTCCGTTTTCAGTATATTGCGAAAGCAATGAAGCCGGGTTAAGTACACCCGGATACAACGAAGGTGACACGTGTTCAGCACGAGAGCGCATCGTACGGAATGTCTACTCGTCTACCGTGTCGCCCTCACCCGGTCTCACTAGGAAGTTCGAGCAGAAGAATCCTCATATCGGCCCACCTGACAATGCGGGCCAGCCCCCAGGGAAGAGCGTCCTGGAGTTCGCACAGGAGAAATTGCGGAGCCCTAGGGCATTTCTGATATCTTATGGCCCGTGGATCCCACACATGCTATTGTGACGAGTCTCTTAGGTGCAACCTATCTTCTCACACCACGTAACATATGCTAGGAGCAGAACAAGCTGGTTTCAGGATGCCTTGACCGGTCGCTCTCGAGGAAGTCTCTACTTTAACCTTTGTACAAAGCCTCGGAGCAGTGAGTATGAGAATAACGATGAACAGAAAGACGGCGATGAGAGAGGGCAGAACGGGAGAGACAGAGACACGGATGAGAGAAGGTAGAAGGGGAGAGACAAAGGCAGGGATGAGAGAAGCTAGAACGGGGGAGGCAAAGACACGGATGAGAAAAGGCAGAAGGGAAGAGACAAATATGGCGATGAGGGAAGGTGGAACGATAAAGGCAAAGATAACGATGTTGCTTCTTGCAGCAGTCTCTGCACTCGTCTCTTTGGGAGCGTCTCAAGTCTGGGCAGATTCTGAAAAGATACTGCGGCTGCGGAACACTGACTCGCCCGTAGTTATCGACGGATTCGTCGAGGCCCTCTGGAACACTGCTGATTCTACGTCTGATTTCGTCCAATTTGCGCCGTATCACGGCAAGGAGCCTTCCAAGAAGACGGTGGCGAAGATTCTTAGTACAGAACATTCGCTCTACTGCCTCATTCTCTGCTGGGATGACAAAGAGAACATACAACGTAACACGGGCATGCTTGACGATTTCGGCGGCGACCTCGTTTCTCTCATGATCGATACGTTTTGCGACAGGCGTACCGCATACAAATTCGCGGTGAGCGCCTCCGGTGTGCGCGCTGATTGCCGGCTGGTAGACGATGCTCGCAACCGTGACTACAGTTGGGACGGTGTGTGGTTTTCGGCAGCCAAGATCTACGATTGGGGATTCGCCGTGGAGATGGAGATTCCCTATCGCTCAATTCTGTACGACGAAAAGCTCACGGAGTGGGGTGTGGACGTTGATCGGTGGATTCCTACGCTCAACGAAGACATCTACTGGTGCAAATACGAAGAGAACGAAGGGCTGAGAGTCTCGAAGTTCGGGAGACTGATTTTTGAGAATTCGTATCCTTCCGTTAAGGGTCTCAATCTGGAGATCTACCCGGTAGGCATTTTCAAGGCGGAGTACTTGCACGACTCGAAGTATGAGCTGTCTCCGAACGCGGGCATCGACATTTTCTATAATCCATCACAGCGGCTTACGTTCCAACTGACGGGCAATCCGGATTTTGCCCAGATTGAAGCGGACCCGTTTGACTTCAACATCACGCGATATGAGTCTTACTTTGATGAGAGAAGGCCCTTTTTCACGGAAGGAAACGAGGTGTTCACGCCGTCCGGACGCGAGCGCAGTTCCGGGTTCTATAGCCCCCTAGAGCTTTTCTACTCGAGGAGAATAGGCAAGAAGCTTCCGGACGGTGAAGAGGTGCCTCTCTTGCTCGGCACGAAGGCCGTCGGGCGCGTAAATGAGTGGGAGTATGGTGGCTTTTTGGCACTGACAGGTGAAAAGGACTACGTCTCAGGCGATGAGGCGCTCACTGAACCGCGGGCACTGTTTAGCTCTGTGAGACTGAAGAAGCAGATCTTCGAGAACTCGTCCATCGGTCTACTGTATGTGGGTAAGAACTCTGAGTACGAAAAGAGAGGGGTCATTGACATAGACGGAGCCTTTCGCGCAGCGGATTGGCAGCTTTCCTATCAGGTCGCCCGTTCGTACAGGGACTCGGAGGGAGATTTTGCCGCGTCCGCAGGGTTGATGATGCCCAAAGAGAAATGGATGGCCGCCGTGCGAAGCAAGTACATAGGTGAGGAATTCGATGTCAACGAGGTAGGTTTTGTGCCGTGGAAAGGCACTGCCGAACTGACGGGGCTGGCGGGTCCTCGTTGGTATTTCGAAGAGGGCTACGTCAAGCAAGTACTCATTTACACCGGTGGGCTCCTGTACTACGAGAAAGTCGATGCCTTCACTGACTGGATTGGCACATTGGGCATAAACATGCAGTTCCGCAATAACTGGGGATACGAGGTGTCTTTCCTAACAGGACGATCGAAGGAGCTGGAAAAAGAATTCACCTCGTACGAAGTTGATTTCTCAACGTGGGCAAGTATTTCTCCGAAATGGGAGGCCTCTCTGTATGGCTCCGTTGCGAAGTCATACAACTTCTCTCGGGATTATCTGGCTTTCTTTACGTGGGCGGAGGGTGACGTCGAGTGGAATGCGTTGGACATACTTGAGGTCGGTACTTCTCTCGGCCTTTTCATTGAGGGGAGTCCGGACAATCGAATCGAAGACATCACGGTTAATACGCGTCCCTACGTTTCCGTGACACCGGTGAACGACCTGAGCGTGCGGGCATATCTAGACAACGTATACGTGCGGTCGACCGGCCGGATAGAGCAGCTCATAGGAGGACTGCTCTTCTCTTACAATTTCCGCCCCAAGAGTTGGATCTATCTTGCCATTAACGAGATCCACGATCGAAGCGACGAATACGACAGCTTGGGCGGGTTGCTTCCCAATCGATTGCACCTCACTGACCGGGCCTGCGTAATCAAGCTTAAGTATCTCTTCTATTTCTGAGACGGCACCGTCAGAAGCGAACGGGCGATACGCTGAGGACTGGGGACGGGCTTCGAGTGCATCGAAATTTTCCAGGCATTCCCTCTGCACCTCGAACAATGCGCACCTTTTCCGGCCCTCAAGACTGATTGAAGTTCTATCTGTTTCCGCTTCTCTTGTCCTTGAAACGGCCTCCACTTTTGATTAGACTTGAGTCTCGATCGTCGGTTCAGCCTAGCGCGTTCGATTCCTTCGTGTAGAATTGGACAGACCGACAAGGACGGCCCTTTTCAAGTGATTTGAGTGAGAAACAGACCCTCCCTGAGCCAATCGCAACGCTATGAAATCAGACGGTCCCTCTTCTCAAGACTTCGACATCTTGCGCGTGGAAGATGGTAAATCGACTCCGGTCAAGGACGCCGTAGCCAGAGAGATCAGGCTTTCGGTTTCGTTGGACGGGAAGGAGATCGCAATCCTCTCTTGCTCTCCGGGTGCAGAGAAGTATCTGGCGCTGGGGTTTCTACGTTCCGAAGGGCTGCTGGAGAAACCCGAAGACGTTCATTCCGTGCGAAAACGGGGAGACCGCGTTTCCATCCGAACACGGAAAGGTCTGTCGAAGAGAAAACGCTCGTCAATCGGAGTACTCACCTCTGGTTGCGGCGGCGGAGTCACGTTTCGGAGAGAAGAGGACATCGAGCCGATTGAGGATCTAGGTTTTGACTATACGATCGTCTTCTCCAAACCTCGTATTTTGGCCCACATGCGTGAGTTCCTGGCACGCTCGGAAATATTTCGGCTGACAGGCGGGACTCACGTGGCCGCTCTGTCGGACGGTTCGACAGTCCTGTTTACTTTCGAGGACATAGGTCGGCACAACGCTGTGGATAAGATCCTCGGCCGTTGTTTCATTGAGAAGATCGATACGAAGGACAAGGTCCTGCTTTGTTCCGGAAGGCTCAGCTCCGAAATCGTTCAGAAGGCTTTCCAGGGTGGGATTCCGGTGCTGGTGTCGCGTTCCGCGCCGACGAGTCTCGCTATCGACAGGGCACGCCGCCTCGGCATCACCCTGGTGGGATTTGCCCGCGCAAAAAGAATGAACATCTATACGTACCCGGCCCGCGTTTCTTCTTGAGAACAGGGCGAGCTGAGCGGGGTTTAACTGGATTCAGGGTCAAGGGCAGCACTTGGTGCGTCGGGCGTCTCTTAAGAGAAAACGCGCCGAACTACCGCCGTCTCCTGAGGCCTGCACTCGGCTGCTAAGGCGCGCCCACGTGAAGATTTCATCGTTGACAAGGTTCTTAGTCTATTCTATATTAAGGAGTTAAACGCAAATTACGGCTTAGTTTGCGATAGCGTCTCTACGGCTTCCGAAGTCCTGCAACGTGATTCTGTTCGTAGACGTGATTTAGTTTATAGAGAGAGACAAACGACAGAGCAGGGCGCGAGAGCGGTTTAAGGTTCCTGGAAAAGGCGAGGTGATGATGAAAGCACAGCCTGAAGTGAAAGCACAGTCTCAAGAGACAAAGGAAGACGTATGGATTCCCACTTCATGCGGTGGGTGCTACGCCCAGTGCGGCATCCTGTGCCGCCGGGTAAACGGTGTGATCGTAGAGATGGAGGGCAATCCCGACACCCCGGCCGGAAGCGGCAGGATCTGCGCAAAGGGAACGGCCCAGCTCATGACGCTTTATGATCCTCACAGGGTCAACTATCCGCTCAAACGGACGAACCCTGAGAAGGGAGTGGGTGTTGACCCCAAGTGGGAGCGAATCTCCTGGGAAGAGGCGTACGACATCATTGTTACCAAATTGAAGAAATACCTGGAAACCGACCCGCGTGGGGGCTACTTCCAGGCCACCACAGTGCAGACGAGCGAGATCCGTTTCGCCGTAATCGCTTTCATGCGGGCCTTCGGATTCAAGAACTACTGGGTTTCTGGAGGGGGGCTGTGGTGCGGTAACGGTGCCCATTTCATGAACGGCATCATGCATGCGGCGTGGTCGATCATCCCTGACTTCAATTACAACAACTACACCTTGTATTTCGGATGCTCAAAGGGCCACGGTGCGGGACACGCGGCCTTACAGACCGCCCAGCAGGTTGCTGATGCCCGGGCGAGAGGAATGAGGGCCGTGGTTTTTGACCCGTACCTTTCCACCCAGGCTGCCAAAGGGCAGGAGTGGGTTCCCATACGGGTGGGGACTGACGGAGCCCTGGCTCTGGGTATGATAAACGTGCTTCTTAACGAGCTGGATATCTATGATGCACAGTATCTGAAGATTAAGACGAACGCCCCCTACCTGATCCAGCCGGACGCTCACTACAAGAGAGACAAGGCGACCAACAAGCCACTCATCTGGGACACTGCGGACGGGAAGGCAAAGCCCTTCGATGATAAGACAATCAAGGACTACGCTCTCGAAGGAAACTACACGGTTGACGGTGCTTCTTGCACGCCCGCGTTCCAGCTCTTCAAGGAGCACGTCAAGAAGGAGTACCCGCTCGAGAAGGTGGCCAAGATAACCACCGTTTCGGTCAGTACCATTCGTCGGGTGGCAAAGGAATTCGGCGAGAACGCCCGAATAGGAAGTACCATCACGATTCAGGGTAAGGAACTTCCGCTGAGACCTTCGGCCGCCATCTTCTTCCGGGGTAGCCAGGGGCACGTCAATGCTGGATGGACTTCTCTTTCCATCGATTTACTCAATCACATCGTAGGTGCCGCTGACGTTCCTGGTGGGGCCATGGGACACGGTTCCCCCGTCTGTCACGGTTTGCCCGAGACGGGCAAACCCGATACGGTCCCCTACGCCTGCGACGACGGTCTCATGGTTGTAAAAGGATGGGTGTACGACCACAAGCCTTATCCCCTGAGGAAACCCGCGCCGCCTACGAGGCTCGATCTTCAGGACATGTTCCCTTCCTCGGTCTATAACGCCTTCACGATATGCACTCCCGATTGGGAGAAGTATCTGGAGACTTTCAAGATAGATTACCGGCCGACTTTCATGGTGAACTTCGGCTCCAATTCCGTCATGACCATGGGCAACGCCGTGGACGTTACGGAGAATTTCCTTAAAAAGTTCGAATTCATCTTCTCCTTTAACATCTACAACAACGAGTTCACCGAGGCCGTGGCCGACATCGTGCTTCCCGATGCCTGCTTCCTGGAAAGATACACTCCGTGCGTCACGTTCCCCTCAACGTTCTGTCATCCGACGGGTGTTGACCACTGGGTGTGGCAGATACGCCAGCCGGTCGTTGAGCCACTTTACGAGCGCAGGGACTTCAACGAGGTCATGCTCGAAATAGCCAAGAAACTCGGAATCGAGGACAAATACTACGACGCCATAAACAAGGTCATCCCCATCCGCTACGGCGGAGACATGAGCCCGAAGTACAAGCTGGATCCGAAGGGTCAGTATTCGTGGCAAGAAGTGTGCGACCGGGTTTTAAGAGACAGGCTAGGAGATAACAACGGGCTGGAAGAACTGAAGAAGACCGGCCTTGTGAAATGGCCGAACAAAGTGGAGGAACTTTACTGGAGATGGTTCGTGCCCGTGAGGGTGCCCATTTATTTCGAGTACTTCATCGAGGCCGGAGAGCAGCTCAAAAAAGTAGCCGAGTCCTTCGGGATGCCCGAGATCGCCGACTACAACTTCTACAAGCCCCTGGCGCAGTGGAACCCGTGTCCGTCCCACACAATGGAGGGTTCGGAATACGACCTGTGGGCTTTCTGCTGGCGTCCTTCGTTCCACACGCAGTCCTCAACCCAGAACAATCCGTGGCTTGACGAAATCTCGTTAGACGATCCCTGGGTGTACTTGATTCAGATCAACGAGGAAACGGGGAAAAAGAAGGGGCTCAAAGACGGGCAGATGATATGGGTAGAGAATCCCATAGGGAAACGGATAAAGGGACCGGTGAGACTAGTGCACGGGGTTCACCCGGAGCACGTGTGTATTGCCGGCTGCCACGGTCACTGGGCGAGGGGAACACCCATCGCCACTGGGAAAGGGGTTTTCTTCGACGATCTGACCGAATGTGACCTGGCCCACACTGATTCACTCACGCAGGGTTCGGACACCTGCGCAAAGGTCAAGATTTATGCATGCAAGGAGAAGGCGTAATGCGGTATGGATTCGTCATCGATCTTAAGAGATGTTACGGGTGCTATTCGTGCCAGGTGGCCTGTAAAGCCGCCAACAACACGCCCAAAGGCATAGACTTTGCCAGCTGCCTTCAGGGAGAAGTTGGGACATACCCGAACGCCCTAAGGCAGATGCTGCCTACACTATGCATGCAGTGTGCGGAACCGGAATGCCTGAAGGTGTGTCCCACGGGCGCCACCAAGCAGGACGAAAACGGCATCGTCACGGTGGACAAAGACCTCTGTATGGGGTGTAAGTATTGCATGATGGCCTGCCCGTATGGCCAGCGTCATACGGTGGCAGAGTGGGCCAGTTACTTTCCCGATGCCGAAGGTGAGCTCGATGCCTATCAACAGTACGCAAAAAGCAAGTGGGAGGACAAGAACGGTTACGGCATCGCAACCAAGTGCGATTTCTGCATTGATCGTGTGAAGGAAGGTAAGCAGCCTGCCTGTGTGGAAGCTTGTCCTGCCAAGGCGCGCTACTTCGGGGATCTGGATGACCCGGAAAGTGAGATATCCATCTTGATAAAGCGGGAGCGCGGTTTTCAGCTCAATCCCGAGTTCGGAACCGAACCGTCTGTTTACTACTTGCCTGCGAGGTAAATGAACATGTTGCTTAAGCCACAAAGCAAATGGACGTGGTTGGTTGCTGCCTATCTCTTTCTCGCCGGTATCGGCGGAGGAGCGTACATCGTCGGCGTTGTTGCCGATTGGCTCGGTGGGGAGTGGGCAGTGATTTCCAAGATCGGCGTTGTTCTCGGTTTCCCTTGCGTTCTCGTGGGGTGCGCTTTCTTGGTCCTCGATCTGGGAAAGCCAGAGAATTTCTGGCGTGCCTGGATGCGGCCCAACACCTCATGGATTGCCCGCGGCACCATAGTTATTTCTGTCTTCATGGTCGTTGGCGCGATTCACTTTGGCTTCTGGCTCTGGCCGTTTAATTCTCTGGCCGGCGCTGACGGGGCACGACACGCCATCGGCCTTCTGGGAGCACTGTTTGCCTTCGGCACGGCGATCTATACGGGCATTCTGCTTGGAGCTTCCAGGCCCATCGCTTTCTGGAGCACGGCCATGCTTCCCTTGCTTTTCCTCGTTTCGGCCCTCTCTACCGGGGTCATGGCCGTCATCATAGGCGCGATGGTCGGCGGAGGAGCAGAGGGACCGATTCTGGCGCTCGGGAAGGCGGACATCCTGCTCATCATCGCTGAGGTTTTCGTGGTCGTGTTTTATCTCCAAGCTACGCATCGCCTTCCTGAGTCTCGGGCATCTGCCAGGCTCGTTCTCATGGAATCCGTGGCACCGCTTTTCTGGATAGGTGTGGCAGGCCTCGGGCTCATCGTTCCCCTCGTTCTCGAAATTACGGGAGCGTTTGCTCTAGGAGGCACAGGAGCAGAAGTCGCGGCGATTGTGGCATCCATATCCGGTGTCGTCGGCGGTCTTTTCCTGAGGCAGGTGGTTCTGGCAGGCGGCATACACGCGCCGCTCAAGGCAGGTCGCTTCGAATACGCCGTGTCCAAGGTCTAGAGGTCGGCAGGGAAGCCTTGGCTGCTGCCGAGACCGCGTACCACGAGACGCTGCGATCCATTCATCTGTGGGCGGCTCTTCATTCGGCTTCTTCGAGTCGAGAGAGTTGTCCACAATCTTCAATTCGGGCACTTTCGACTTTGACAGAGGTCAGTCATCGTTAGCGAACGGAAAGACTTAAAATACTTCTTCAGTCCCCGCTCCATTGCCATCATCGGCGCTTCCGGGGACTTCCAGAGCATTAGTGGAAAGCCCCTTCGCTTCTTGAAGGAGCACGGCTACAAGGGCAAGGTCTTTCCCGTCAATCCCAAGTACGATGAGCTCGGGGGCTACAAGTGCTTCAAGAGCATTCTGGATGTGCCCGGGCCCGTGGACTTGGCGCTCCTCGCCGTAAACTACAAGCTCGTTCTTCCCGTTCTAAAGGATTGCGTTAAGAAGGGTGTGAAATTCGCTACCGTCTTTAGCTCCGGCTTTGCCGAAGCCGGGGAAGAAGGAAAAGTTCTTCAAAAGCAGATTGCCGAGCTGGCGAAGGAATCGGGGATGGGCGTGTGCGGTCCCAACTGTCAGGGTTCGGTGAATCTCAAAGAGAAGGCCATCGGCGGTTTTAGCGCGTCTCTCGGAATGAGACCTCTCAGGGTCGGGCCCATCGGCTACGTGACTCAGAGCGGTGCCCTCGGTTATTCCCTTTTCAGCCTCGCCCTGGAAGCGGGCGTCGGCTTCAGCCACATCGCCAGCACCGGAAACGAGGTTGACCTCCACACTCTCGACTTCATGGAATACATCCTCGAGGACCCAGACACAAAGATGATCATAAGTTATCTCGAGGGTATCAAGGACGGCAGGCAATTCGCGCGCATGGGTGACAGAGCCCTGGAGCTCGGAAAGCCGATTGTCGCTCTCAAGGTGGGTCGCTCCGAAATCGGACAGAAGGCGGCATCATCCCACACGGCGTCACTCACAGGTTCCGACGAGGTCATAGATGCTTTTTTCAGACAAAAAGGGATCATTCGCGTACCGGACCTCGAACCGATGATCGATATTGCCGCGCTAATGCAGAGTATTCCGGCCCTTCCCGAAGGAAAGGGGCTCGGTGTCATCACGACATCCGGCGGCGGAGGTATCCTGGTTGCTGATGAGGCAGTCGATTTGGGACTCGCACTTCCCGAGCTAAGCCCCGCGGCCAAGGAAGCCGTCATGAAGGTCGTTCCCGATTACGGCTCGGCGCTCAACCCCGTGGACGTGACCGCCCAGGTTATCAACGAAGCGGAAGGTTTCATGAGCGTTCTTGAGACCATGGAGCAGCTTCCCGAGATACACGCGTTCGTAATCGTCGTGACACAGATAACCGGCGAGCAAGGGATGCAGATGGCCAGGGACATCGTGAAGATGTCAAGACGCAGCAAGAAACCCATAACAGTTTCCTGGACGACGGCCGAGCAGCTTGTCGGTGATCAATTGAAAGTCCTCAGCGAAGGCGGCGTTCAGTACTTCAAATCACCTGTGCGGGCAGTCCGGGCCATGGGAGCGCTCATGAACTACAGCGTTTTCAGGAAAGAGCACCTGGAGAACGTTCTTGAGGCGCGGGATGAGAGGGAGCTGATTGCGGGAGGGGAAGTGAGCCGCGACGAGAGACCGGCCGTCACTGCAGGTCGGAAGGCGGTGGAAGAGAGGAAGGTGGTGCGGGAGAGGAAGGTGGTGTGGGAGAGGAAGGCGTCAGAGGAGGGGGAGGCCGTTCAGCAGAGGACAGAGGTTCAAAAGAAGGCGCGCTCCCTGCTATCTCGTACTGGGGCTTCTCTGACCGAGCACGAGGGAAAGGAACTTCTTTCTCTTTACGGCATTCCCGTCACCAAGGAAGAGGTGGCCACCTCGGAGAAGGACGCAGTCGGCATCGCCGAGGAAATAGGATACCCCGTGGTCATGAAAATAGATTCGCCCGACATCCTCCACAAGACGGAAGCTGGGGGGCTTAAGCTCGGCATTGCGAGCGCAGATGAAGTCCGCGCTTCCTTTAGCGAGATAATGGAGAACGCCCGCAAATACAAATCGGAGGCCAAGGTGAACGGCGTGCTCGTTCAAGAGATGGTAAGAGAGGGCACAGAAGTCATTGTTGGCGTTAAGAACGACCCGCAGTTCGGGCCCACGATTCTCTTCGGCCTCGGGGGAGTCTTTGTTGAAATCCTCAAGGACGTCTCCGTTCGTGTTGCTCCCATCACCCGTCAGGACGCCTTCGAAATGATAAAGGAAATCAAGGGATTCAACATCCTAGCAGGGGCGAGGGGCCGGGCGAAGGCCGACATCGAGGCCATCGCCGACGTGCTTTTCAGGGTAAGCCGCATGACCCTTGACTTGGAAGACTCCATCGCCGAGCTCGACATAAATCCGCTAATCGTCCTTCCCGAAGGCAAAGGCACCCGCGCCGCGGATGCGTTGGTGATTAAGAGGTAGGTGTGGGGGAGTGGATCTCGTTACCGCAGTGCTCTGCCCACTTGTCGTTGCCTTGGGCGTAATCCTTCGACTATTTCTGATTGATTCTGTCGGAAGTCTGTGACATAGTAGGCGATTGCAGAAGAAGCAATAAGCTGTCCTTGCAGTCTGAAAGAGTTGCGCGCGGCGCGTAGGGCGGGTGCACCTGCTGGCGCCGCGCACGGCAGGTTACCGCCATGACCCCGTGTCGCCACACTTAGAGAGAGGTAATCCCCGCGACATGACAACTCGGCCACCAAGGTTGTTCGTTTCCTACAGTTGGACATCTCCGGCACATGAAGAATGGGTCCTTTCACTCGCAACCGAACTGTGCGAAAGTGGAGTCGATGTAATACTCGACAAGTGGGATCTGAAAGAGGGACAAGACGCCGACGTCTTCATGGAGCGAATGGTGAGGGATCCGGAGATCAGGAAAGTCGCGATGATCTGCGATCGCGTCTATACGGAGAAGGCAGACGGTCGAAGTGGTGGCGTGGGCGTGGAAACACAGATCATCTCGGCTGAGATCTATGCTAAGACGGACCAGACTAAGTTCGTCGCGGTGCTTCCAGAGCGCGACGAAGACGGAGAGCCCTTTCTTCCCGCCTACTATAAATCTCGTATTTACATTGACCTAAGCAATCCAGACCTCTACAGGATGAACTTTGAGCAATTGCTGCGATGGATCTACGATAAACCCCTATACGTCAAACCAGAACTGGGGAAGACTCCCGGATTCCTTGACGACGACACCAAGGTCCTTCTTCCCACGACTGCTGCGTTCCGTCGCGCTATCGTTGCGCTCCGGGAGAGCAAGCCTCATTGCGGCGGTGCGCTGGATGACTAAGTCGATTTGTTTGCCGAAAATCTCGAGAAACTCAGAATAGCCAAAGACAAAGAGGAGTTTGACGAGAAAGTTGTCAGCAGCATAGAGGCATTCGCTCCATATAGGAATGAAGCTATTGAGTTGTTTATAGCCCTTGCACGTTACCCTGCGTCAGAGGAGACTTGGGAAACGTTACATACCTTCTTTGAAAAGCTGATACCATACCTCCATCCTCCAGAGCGTGTCAGCAGCTGGCAGAATTGGGATTTCGACAACTTTAGGTTCATCATACATGAGCTGTTTCTCTATTCCATTGTTGCACTCATTCGACATGAAGCTTTTTCAGGGGTGGCCCACCTTGTCAGACAGCACTACTACGTTCCAGAGAACGCGAGACGCGGAGGAGACCCAATGGTTCCATTCTCCGAGCTGCAAGATTCTCTCGACTCCCTGGCACATAGGAACAATCGTCTCAAGGTAGGCCGGCTTTCACTTCATGCGGATCTCCTAGAGCAGCGATCAGAATCTTCTGGATTATCGTTCCAGCAGGTCATGTAGGCTGACCTTGTGTTGTTCATCCGAGATTGCCTGGATTCTCTGCGAACACAGCGACGGCAGGGCTGGGACCCAGTTACGCTGGTTTATGCAGGTCGGCAGTATGGTCCCTTTGAGGTATTTGCCAGGAGTCGGTCAGTTAAGTATTTCGAGAAGCTCAAGCAGGTCTTCGATATCGAAAAGAAGGACGATCTTGTGACTTTGACAGAGGCGTTCAAAGAAGAGAAGCTCCGGATTCCGCGGTGGGGGTTTAGGCCTCTCAATCCACCTGAGCTAATGGGGTTTGACAAGCTAGCCTCCCTTCCATAGGAGAGGTACAACAAGCTGGTACATCTGGTCCCCAGTTGGGCTTCGGTTCTCTCTCGAAGGAGAGCATTCTAGTGGGAGCACACGCATGACATTGAAGACACGCGTCTGGCCGTTAGCAGCGTTAGCTGTGCTGATTAGCTCAAGCGTCGGCCTTTCTCAGGAGACAGCGGAGCAGGTTCAATTGTTCGAACCGCTGGAGGCCATCCAGGATGCCGACCCGGAGCAGAGGCATTGGGAAGTTCTGAGAATGCCCTCGGAGCTAATTGTTGAGTCGAAAGACAACGGCACACACATCGGATTCGATTCGTCTTCAGTACATACGATCAAGGTGACTGTGGGGCACAAGATGGTCGTCGGATGTGAATGGATACTGTATTACTTCGATGGGACGGAACAGGTTGAGCTCAGGCGCAACACGGGAGGCAGCCTCGAAGTTCTTCTGGGCAGCGGGCGCGACGTTGTTCAGGGGCTCGACAAGATCGTGGAATCGCAAGGAAGTCTCCAGCTCATCGCAGAGCTTACCATGTTCGAAACCGACATACCGCCCCAGCACATGTGGATTCCCAGGAAGGGAAGGTATCGACCCCTGTGGAGAGGACTGGCAACAGGTGTACTCACGGGGAAGAAGTGATATGATTGGCTGCAGTCTTCGTTAACCTGACGGCGCCTTTAGTGACCGCAGGTGAGACGCGTATCCTTAGCCGGCAGCCGGGCCTAGAGCGCTCAGCCGCACGGTCGCAAAACGAGAGGGGATGAGACCCATGAAAAAGGTAATCTTGCTGTCAACACTGCTGGCGCTTTGTATATTGCCGTTTTGTGTAAGCGGCGAACCACAAAAAGACAATGCGCTAGAATTCGTGTTGGAGCAGCTGTGGGCCACTGACAAGGTGTTCAAGACCCCTGAATCGGTTCTCTACGATGAGAAACGCGGTGTCATTTATGTTTCAAACATCTGCGGGAGTCCTGGTAAGAAAGACGGCAACGGTTTTATATCCAAACTTGGTCTTGACGGCGCGATTCAAAAGCTCAAATGGATCGAAGGCTTGGACGCTCCCAAGGGATTAGGCGTGTTTGAGGATAAACTGTATGTGACGGACCTGAATCAGGTCGTTGAGATATCCATCGAGGAGGGGAAGATTCTCAAGAAATACAAGTCAAACAAGGCCCGATTCCTGAACGACATTTCAGTCGATACTTCCGGCTGTGTCTACGCGTCAGACAACATGGCAAGTATCATCTTCCGGCTCAAAGACGGAAAGTTGGAGCCGTGGCTCGACTCGCGAGGGCTGGAAGCGCCTAACGGCCTGCTCGCCGAAAAGCGTCGTCTGTTGGCGGGGACCGACGGATGCGTTTTGAGAGTGGATTACAAGACGAAGAGGTTCACTCGCTTCATCGAAGACACGGACTACATTGATGGACTAGTTTCGTACGGAAAAGGGGACTATCTTGTTTCTGATTTTCTGGGCGCTGTTCACCTCGTTCATGCTGGGAAGGAGAAGATTAAGGTCCTCGACACCACATCAGAAAAAATGATGGCCGCTGACATTGATTTCATCGCAGACAAAGGAATCCTCCTGGTTCCTACGTTCTCAGACAACAGGGTGGTGGCTTATAAATTCAAGTAAAAGGAATGGCTTCGGAGATGCTATAATCCGGCGGAAGTTGTAATGTTACCTCACGAGCGGTCTCTCGTGATGGTTTGGCAACCTCTCGGTCGGACGACTCTGCAAGATACATGAAATGTGTCTATTCTGCCTAAGGAGAATTCGATATGGGCGACAAAGGAAAGAGAGACAAAGCCACACGAGAAGCCAGAAAGAAGGCCAAGCTCACCTTGAAGGAGAAGCGAAAACAGAAAAAGGAAAAACAGGGCAAACCTAGATGACCGGACAGACATCGCCACTCGATGTACCGAATCACAGGCAATGAGGAGCGCCTACTGGAGTCCGTTCAACTCGAAGGCGGTAGCCTGCACTCAGGTCCACGCCGCCAGGCGGTGCCGATTCTAAGAACGAGGAAAGCAGGGGAGTTAAGAAGGCGGTCGTTCCAATCAGTCTTGACCCGGCCGCAGACTATTCAGGCTCATTCCAATTAAATAGCTTTTCCTCATCCCAGAGCGAAGGTTCGCCCGGAACGTCCAGAGCCTCGAGGAGGTCCTGAAGAGATAGTCGATCGGGGCTTGCAAGGCGGATCATTTGCCGACCTAAAGAAGGAGAATATAGCGCACAGAGCGGTTCCTTGTGTCCTTCTGGGCTTAAGGGAACCGCTGCTTTGTATCCCACGTCTCTGTGGGAGATAACGTGCTTAAGATAATCCTGTGTGACGTTCGGCATGTCCACTGCCAGAAAGAGCCAGTCGGTGTCGTCGCGATGTCTGAAAGCCGACACCATTCCCGCTACCGGACCGCTTAAGCCCTGCGCATCCGGGAGGCATGGTTTATCCCGCAACGGCTCGGGCCTCGGTCCTGAACCCAACAAATAGGACTGCGCAACTACCGAGCTCAACTGTTTCCAGGCGTGCTCAGCGAGGGTCTTTCCCTTGAAAGGAAGTAGAGCCTTCGGACTTCCCATTCTCTCGCTCGTCCCACCAATGAGAAGGCCTCCGCAGAGGGGCCTTGAAAGGACCTGGGACTTGGCTTCCTTGAGCACGAGTTCCGCGATTGCAGCCACGTTTTCTCTGCTTACTGCCGGAGGGTCGTCATCGAGAGGACTGATTTCGCCGATGACGCCGGGATACGAAGTAGAATCTGACTCCCCACCTTCTTCACGCATCCAGAGCTTCGGCCAGTCTGCGCCCTTACCTCCCTCCACAATCACGATGTCGCAAATTTCACCGGCCAGTTCGATGAGCTTCGTCCTGGGCAGGATTTCGGTTTGACCTCGAACAGCAGTTTCCGAACTGGAAACAATGCCGACCCACGCAGCTCCGGCCCTGAAAGCGCGGTCCGTGTCCTTTTCAGGACTGTCCATGTCGATGCGGCAAGAGTCGTATTTCAGGTAGGCGACTTTGAGATTCTTCTGGCTGAGAGCAGGGATGAGTTTCTCGAGCAAAGTGGTCTTGCCGCTCTTCTTGTATCCGGAGAGTCCGATGAGCGGTGCGCTGCAGCGCAGTGGCATGGGTGGCTACCTGCTTTCTTGATTTCGGCTTCTCGCGTCAGTGGAGACCGAGATGCTGCTACCTGCTTTCCCGGCCTGGCGGGTCAGCTGCTATCACTCGCGCACTGGGTCGTGTCCCCCCGGAGCTTCTCTAGGCCGTGCGGAAGGGCAGGGACTATGGCCTCGAGGTTCTCTACGGCTCCTTTCAGGGAGCCGGGGAGATTGACAATCAATGTCCGGTCCCGGATCCCCGAAATCCCCCTCGAGAGCATGGCATGAGGCGTCTTTTCCATTGAAGCCGCACGCATGGCCTCAGCAAGTCCCGGTGTCTCTCGTTCGATGACCTCTCGGGTTGCCTCCGGCGTAACGTCGTCCGGTGACAGGCCGGTTCCCCCGACGGTCACGATTAGGTCTATCGAATGGCCGTCCGAATAGTGCCTGAGTCTTTCCGCGATCTGGTGTTTATCATCCTGGAGCACCTCAAGACTGTAAAGATGGACCCCGAGCCTCTCTTCCAGGATTCTCTTAACGGCCGGCCCTGCCGTGTCCTCTAACTGGCCCTGAGACGCGCGGGTGCTTATGGTGAGAACGACCGCCTGAAAGGTTTCCCGCGGAATTTCCTTTACTACCTCCACGACGTCTCCTGCGCGTACCTCTCCGCCTTCGAGGACCCTCGCGAAGAGCCCCGCTCTCGGCATGATGCAATCCCCTGTCGCTTCGAATATCGCACACGGGTCGTGGCAGACCTTTCCGATCTGCGAGATGCGGACTAGGGCGGAAGCACCGATTCGGAAAACCGTTCCGAGGCCGCAGCGGTCGAGCCGGACGGCTTCAGTCACGAAGTTCTCGGCAAAAGCACCGAAGTCGACCTCCAACCCCTTGGTACGTATTTCATCGATGTCTTCGAGCGAGAGGAAGCTCACCTGCCTGTGCCAGTCCCCTGCGTGGGCGTCGCCGTCTATGCCGTGGCCGACCTTGAGAGTCGCTGACTGGACCTGTTTCTTAAGGGTTCCCTTGCCATCGCTCGTGCATACTGCGACTATTCTTCCCGCTTTCATACAATCGCCTTCTTGGGCTCACTCTCTTTTCCAGGTGCCGCTCTTGCCTCCGGACTTCTCCAGGAGACGTACTGAGAGAATCTCGATTTCCTTTCCTGCTGATTTGCACATGTCGTACACGGTAAGGGCCGCCACGGAGACTGCTACCAGTGCTTCCATTTCTACTCCCGTCTTAGCGCTGGTCTTGGCCGTCCCTTTTATCCTTACGTCGCGTCCTTCGAGTTTGCACTGGACGTCGACGTGATCCAGGGGAAGAGAATGGCAGAGTGGGATGATGTCCGGCGTCCGCTTGGCGCCCAAGATACCCGCGATTCGAGCGGTCTCCAGGACGTTGCCCTTCTCCACCGCGCATTTTTCTCGAAGAAGCCGAGAGATCTCAGGGCCAACCCGAACAACAGCTTCGGCCACGGCACGTCTCGAGGTGGCTTTCTTCCCGGACGTATCCACCATGCGAGCCTTACCTGAGGAATCGAGATGATGAAAACGTTTCATTTGCTTTCTTCCTGATGAGGTTCCGTTAACCTCTTCAGCCACCGATTTCAGCCATGATGACTGGGGAGCGTGCCTTTCGCCTTAGCGGTTTTTGAGAGATTGCTTCATTGACGTGCCGAATGAAATCCGCCGTCTTTCGGTTCGAGTCTCTCACCCAGGGTAAGACATCCACTTCTGCCTGGTTGAGGAGACACCCCCGGAGTCTTCCTCTGGCAGAGAGGCGAAGCCTGGAACAGGTCTCGCAGAAAGGATCGCTCTCAGAACATATGAGACCCGCTTGGATGGGCGCGCCGCTCTTCGGTGTCAATACAAGCGGGGTCTCAGTTGAGCCGGGGGGGCGTTCTCCAACTTGGACATCGAAAGATCCGTCGAGTCGCTCCAGGATCTCTTCTGCCGGTACCCACAAGGAATGATGCCGGTGCGAACTCTCACCGATGGCAATTGCCTCCAGGAAACGAACGTGGACGCCTTTTTCACCGGCAAACTTCGCCACGGCAGGAATCTCGTCCTCGTTCCAGCCCCTGAGGACAAGCATGTTGAGCTTGACCGGCTCAAGCCCCCACTTTTTGGCCGCACGGATCCCCTCGATCACCCGGGAGACGTCACCGCCCCGCGTGAGACGGTCGTAGACTGCGGGACTTAAAGTATCAAGACTGATGTTCACCCTCGAAAGCCCGGCTTTTTTCAAAGACTCGGCCTTCTCGCCCAACTTCTGTGCGTTGGTCGTCATTGTGATTTCTTCGAGATCGAGTGTTCGCAGCAAGGCAATCAGAGATGTGATACCTGCGCGGCAGAGAGGTTCGCCGCCCGTCAGTCTCACGCGGCGAAGGCCAAACTCGTTCGCAAATTCCTTCACGATAAGATGAATTTCCTCAAGCCTGAGAATCTCCTCGCGGCTACACCATTCGATTCCCTCCTCGGGCACGCAGTAAATGCAATGAAGATCGCACCGGTCGGTGACCGATATCCGAAGAAGACCGACGGGGCGCCTGTCAGTGTTACCCTTGTCTGGCGTAACTCCCACTACCTCCACCTCCACGGATGAAATTCTATTGTCTCACCGGGCTCAACTGCGTCAACCTCAGGAGGTACCACCGCGATTCCGTCCGAGTGGGAAAGCGCAAGAAAATGACCGGAGCCGTGGTACGGAACGGGGGAACAGAAGGTTTGCGCTCCGTCATTGGACAAACTGGCCGGGTGAAAGACGGTGAATCCGTGTTTTCTCTTGCCAAAGCGGGCCTGAGCCGTTAAAAAGAGCTTCGGTCCGCGCAGTTCTTTGAGCCCACCCAGTTTTCTCAACGCGGGCAGTACGAATTCAAGGCAAGTAACCAAGACTGAAACCGGATTCCCGGGAAGTCCGAAGACCAGTTTCCCGGAAGGAGCCTTGCCAAACCAGAGCGGCATGCCGGGTCTGATAGCAACCTTGTGAAATACCCTCTCTATCCCTATCTCTTTCATGGCCTGCGGGACGTGGTCGAAGCTTCCCGCCGAAACGCCGCCCGAAATCATGAGCACTTCGGCGGAGCCGAGAGCCTTCTCGATGGAATCCTTTGTTGCAGCCAATTCGTCCGCGACAATTCCTTTCTCTTCCGGCTTTATCCATGCATTTTCGGAAAGAAATGCCTTGAGGGCGGGGCCGTTAGAATTTCTGATCTGATAGGGCAGGGGGGTCTTGTCCACCGGGACGACCTCAAGGCCGGTCGAGAGGACGGCCACTCTAATAGCATTGTGCACGTTGACGCTGGAAGCCCCCACCGAGGCCATTACCGGAACCTGGCCCGCGCCGATGACTTCTCCCGGCTGAAGGAGGACGTCGCCGGCTCTGGCGTCCACACCTCTCTCGTGAACGTTTAGTTCTCTCTTTATTGAAGGTTCTTCCAGTAGAACCTCTCTTTCGCTTTCGGATGTCTGGCTTTTCTCTACTTGAACGACCGCGTCTGCACCGGGGGGAAGCGGGGCACCAGTCATTACTCGAACAGCGGTGCCGGAAGCGACCTCCTCAGGCCACTCCTCTCCTGAAGCAAGTGTTCCAACGATTCTCAGCTTCGCCTTTCCCGTCCGGAAGTCTTCCGAGCGAACCGCGAAGCCGTCCATCGCAACGCGGGGAAACGGCGGCAAATCGCGATCTGCCCTAATCTCTTCGGCCAGAACGCGTCCCACGGCCTGGTCAAATGACACTCCCTCCCTTGAGCCCACGTTAGTGGACTCGAGAATGAGCTTCAGCGCGTCACTTGCCTGAATCGGTTCCTGAAGCGTGAACGAAGACCTGGTGCGAGTATTTGAGTGGTCCACTCCGTGCCCCCGATCGGACAGAATCGTTCGATTAACATCCAGATGATGCTGGACAATACTCTATCATACCTCAGCAGAGGCCGCTTCTTCAAGTCACGAAAAGGAAATCCGCCGATTCGGCGTGATGGACCGGGCTGTGGAGCGGCGTTCGCTGTGCCTAGTTTTCGGGCGCCAGATCGCTACTGGTAGGCATTTCAGGAAAAATCTTAACTCCGTCTTTGAAGACCAAGAGTTGACCAGGTATAAACGCTACCCACGGTTCGTCGCTAAGCGGTCTCGTGGCCACGATGACCCCGACTGCAGATTCACGATAAAGGCCACTCAACTCGGTCTCTTCGGGGAGATCAACAAAACGGACGTTTCCGTGGGGAGCTGTTCGTTTTAGGTGATAGAGAGTCTTATAGCCCCCCTCGTCGTGATACGCGAAAAGGTACGTTCCGTCAGAAAAGACACAATTCAATGAACCGGTGCCGTTGATTGTGTGAAGCTCGTTCTGTAACCATTCGAACGATTGCTTGTCCCACTCCACAACACTTTTGCTCTCGATTCGCCCGAGAAGGTAGCAGAGCAGATGCTCGCTGTCGGTTGTGCCAAGGGGTTTGAGTCTTGACAACTCCAGTTTGTCGCGAAATTCCTTCAGTGTGCCGTTGTGAGCAAGCGCGTACTCTTTGCCGTCTAATTCACGGCTGAAGGGATGGGTGTTCTGGTGGCTCTGACCGCCAACCGTGGCGTCGCGCACGTGCGCCACGAGAAGCTTTCCTCTCAGTGCTTCGTAGCTCGTGAGGAACTCTGCCAAGGGACTTTCCGTGGCGTTTGCCGCTTCCTTAAACAAAGTCACCGACTTGTCGGAGTAAAGCGCGACACCCCAGCCGTCAGGATTCTCCTTGCCACCGGCCTGGAAGGCAGAGAAGACGTGCTGAAAAGGAACGCTCTCGTTAAACGACAGACCCAAGAGCTCGCATGCCGTCGCTTGACAATGAAAAAGTAGGGAAACGCTCAAGAGTAGCATCGCGGTGAGTGCAATTCTGATCCTCATGCCTCTTCCTCCTTTTGTGTTCCGGTTTCATGCTCTCCTTCAGGTAGCCAGCGCAAAGCTTCGTCACAAGCCATTAGAATAATCGAATGCGTAGAGCCAACGAGCGTAAACGAGTCCCCATAGCCAACTGGAGTAAACCAGTCCGCACAGCCAACAAGAGTTGACGAATCCGCGTCATGCCGCGCCGCACAAGCGCTTGCGGACCGTTACTTACCAGAGTTGACGTTCGAGAGCCGGACATGAAAGTACGTGACATCTAGACAATTGTCAATGCCACCGGGCTTGCGCGTGCATCCTACGCCGGTTACGGACAGGACGGGCGCCGCCTTTACAAGCCCAGGATATCAGTGGGCGTCTCCTTCGCGGTTAAGCGCGGAGGACTACCGTCACAGGTGCGAAGGTGTCAGTGTTGCCGTCCTTCGCGGTTGAGCGCGGGGGACTTCCGTTACAGGCGCGAAGGTATCAGTGGCGCTCTGCTCCACGGTTGAGCGCGTGGATTCCGAGCACTCTTAAGGAATCCCTCCTTTGCGCAAACGCCTCCCTAGAGTATACTCGGTTGCGGTTGTTTTTTTCTCGCAGAAGCGGTGAAAGGAGTAGACAGAAATGAACAGGCGTTGCTTATTTCTCGTGCTAGGAGTTTTGGTGGTAGGAGTTTTGATTTGTGGCCTTTTTTCTGTGCAGGCACTTACGCCTGGAGGGGTCCTGGCGAGCCCGAGTGACCAGGAGGCTCCGAAGGCCACCATCCGGCTTGCAACGACGACGAGCACGGATAACACGGGGCTTCTCGAGCTGCTCCTTCCTCCATTCACGAAGCAGCACGGCATCGGTGTAGAGGTCATTGCAGTCGGAACAGGTAAGGCACTTAAACTCGGTGAGCTTGGCGACGTTGACCTGGTTCTCGTGCACGATAGGGCTTCTGAGGAGAAGTTCCTCGCAAGCGGATTCGGTGTCAATCCCCGAGACGTCATGCACAACGATTTTGTCATCGTCGGACCTTCTGCGGACCCCGCGGGAATAGGCGGGATGAAAGATGCGGCAGGGGCCGTCAAGAAGATCGCTCAAAGCAAGAGCCTGTTTGTCTCCCGCGGCGACGAGTCGGGAACGCACAGCAAAGAGAAACAGCTCTGGAAGGCGGCAGGTGTAAATGCGGAAGGGAAGTGGTATTTGAGCGCAGGCCAGGCAATGGGGGCCGTCTTGATGATTGCCACGGAAAAGCAGGCCTACACTCTGACCGACCGGGGGACCTATCTGGCGTTCAAGGAAAAGGTGGACCTTCACGTCCTTGTTCAAGGGGACCCGCGCCTGTATAATCCGTATCGGATTATCGCCGTTAATCCGGCAGAGCATCCGCACGTGAAATACGTCGAGGCCATTACCTTCATAGCTTACATCACTTCGTTGGAAGGACAGAAGATCATCGCGGGCTTCAGGATTGATGGAGAGCAGCTCTTCTATCCTGACGCAGTTACTCAGAGCGACCTCGGGCGCTGAACGCCACCGGGCTCTTCTCTGAGAGCTCTGCCGCCAAACCAACGTCGGGAAGATTCACAGGAGTCGGCCTCGACCGCTACGGTGCGGAATTCCTTCTGCAAGACTTTCCGGGTAAGCGAACCTTCGGAGGATTCGTGGGGGCTAAGGATTGAGCGGAGTGGACTTCCTTTTAGACTCTCTTGGTGAGGCTCTCGGACTCATATGGAGCGGCAATCGGGACGTCTATAGCGCCGTTTCTGTTTCCCTTCAGGTTGCCTGTGCGGCTACGGCGATAACCACACTCGTTGGGATTCCCCTTGCATTTCTCATATACGGTCATCGGTTCTGGGGCAGGCGTCTGGTCATCACTGTCTTGAACACTCTCCTGGCGCTGCCGACGGTTGTTGTGGGGCTCTTTGTCTACTCCTTCATCACTAGGCGTTCCCTCCTGGGGCCTCTCGATCTTCTCTTCACGAAGAAAGCCATGATCTTCGGGGAAGTCATTCTGGCCCTCCCCATTGTGGTTGCCCTGGCGGGAAGCGCCGTCGTCTCGCTGGATAAGTCCGTCAAAGAGACGGCGCTAACTCTGGGAGCCGGCAGTTCTCGTGTGCTCATCATTATGCTTCGAGAAGGGCGACTTGCGTTCATGACCGCGGTTGCCGCCGCTTTTGGACGGCTCATCGGTGAGGTGGGCGTTTCCATGATGCTCGGCGGGAACATTGCAGGAGTCACCCGAAACATCACGACCGCTATTGCGCTTGAGACATCGAAGGGGCAGTTCTCTTTCGCAATGGCCTTGGGAATCATTCTAATGATCTTGGCACTCGGCGTGAATTTCGTGCTGCGCTACGCCCAGGGAAAGGGAGGCGTGGGATAAGGGGTCCTCCGGTCGAATTCGTTTTCATTTCGAGTTTGTTTTTCGTTTCTAAAAGGTGACGCTCTCTATGTCTCGGACTGCCAAGGAAATCATCGTAAGAATATCCGACTTGGTCGTCACATACGGGACAGAACCTGTCCTTGATCTTCCGCTGCTTGAGTTTGAAAAGGGTAAGGTCCACGTCCTGGTGGGACCGAACGGAGCAGGGAAGACCACTTTGCTGCGCGTAATGAACGGTCTCGAGAGACCGACAAAAGGCATCGTCGAGGTCTTCGGACGCAATCTCCACGCCCTTCCTCGTAGCGAACGTCTGGCTCAAATGAGGAGGATGACGCTCTCTTTCCAAAAGCCTTACCTGTTCAACACGAGCGTGCGCCGGAACATAGAATACGGACTCCGCTTCAGACACATAGACTCTTCGGAGAAGACAGAGAGGGTCGAATCTTCTCTGAAAACTCTCAATCTTGTCGAGCTTCAGTATCGCAATGCGAGAACGCTTTCAGTCGGTGAAATGCAGCGCGTCTCTTTGGCCCGCGCTTTGGCCTTGAGGCCTGCGCTCGTCCTTCTGGATGAGCCCACTGCCAGTGTTGACCAGGCGAACAGGCATCGGGTAGAGGCGGCCACGTCCGAACTTCAGGCTGGGGGGTGCACGGTGGTGGCGGCGACCCACGAACTGAAGCAAGCCTACAGGCTATCAGCCAACGTGGTCCGTCTTGAGCGCGGGCGCCTCGCTCCGCCGGCGCTCGAGAACTTGCTCGAAGGAGAGATAATCCGGAAGGACGGGTCGAGTTTCCTTTCAGTCGGGGGAGTTTTAATTCACGCACTTTCGCACGGTGCCGGGTTCGTCCGAGCCGCAATAGAACCCAGCGCCATCATCATTTCCAGGGAGAGGATAGAGTCAAGCGCAAGGAATTGCCTTCCCGGCAAAGTCATCGCTCTTTCGGAGCTGGAAGACAGGGTGGTAGCTACTGTCGATGTTGGACTGAAGCTGACAGTTCACGTGACGAGAGAATCCTTTGACGAACTTGGAATCACCCTGGGAAGTGATGTGTTTCTGACGTTTAAGGCTTCGGCTGTTACGGTTTTCTGATTTTAGTCCAGTAAGGGCGAGCTGGGCAAGGCAAGACACCGGTCTTTCATCTTTAGCGTGGTCCCCGACTTGTGAGTGGTAGGATAGAGAGTTTTTTTCAGTGAGGGCAAAATGAAACTGACAGTGCTTGTTGACAATAACACACTGACCGACAGGTATTTGCTCGCAGAACCTGGCGCGTCGTACTTCATCGAGGACGAAGGCAAGAAGATTCTGTTTGACGTGGGCTATTCAGACGTGCTCTTAGCGAACGCGCAAAGGCTTTCCATCGATTTGCTTGACGTGGACTTTGTGGTCCTGTCCCATGGCCATCTGGACCACACGTGGGGACTCGACCCGCTTGCCCGTCTTTACAGTGAAGCAAAGATGAGGGGGCGCAAAGTCAGGAAGCCCATGCTGGTTACTCATCCTCTCACATTCTCGGCCAAGAGGAACCGTGGGCTGTCAATCGGTTCGTTGCTTCAGGAAGAGAGACTCTCTGACTTCTTCAGTTTCAAGTTTAGCAGGGAGCCCGTACGTCTGACAGAGAGAACGGTGTTTCTGGGGGAGATCGAGAGAGTCAACGATTTCGAAGCCAAGCGTCCGTTGGGGAAGATCCTGGAAGACGGAGTCGAGAAGGACGACTTCCTACTAGATGACTCCGCGTTAGCGTACGAGTCGCCTGACGGCCTGGTCATAATTACGGGTTGTTCCCATTCCGGAATCTGTAACATCGTTGAGCACGCGAAGAAGATCTGTGGTGATGACAGGGTGCTTGACATCATAGGAGGCCTGCATCTGCTCAATCCTCCCCCGCAGCAATTACGGGGAACCATCGCATACATGAAATCTCTGCGTCCCGGTTCGGTTCACGCCTGCCACTGTACGGATCTCGGTTCCAAGACCGCACTCTCGAGCGTCGTTGACGTGAAAGAAGTGGGAGTGGGCTTGAGAGTGGAACATTGACCCGGACGCCCATTGGATCTGGGCCGACCATGCCGGCTACTAGTCAGCTGCCAGTACATCGGCCATCGCTTCCAGCGATGCGTCGTAAATGCCTTTCGAGAATTCCAGCAGCATAAGAGCCGCGGCTTCCTGGTCACTAGCCCAGACCTTGAGCACCTTCTTTTCGAAGGAACTCTGGCGCTCGAGTGCATCGGCCTCTATGGCGGCGAACCGTTCGCGGAGAGCTCCTATTCGTCCGGAGTAATCCTCCCTCACGCGCGCCTGGCAGTTTATGGCCGTGGCGAATGCGTTTTCCGCGTTCGCCTCGAAAGGCGCATCCGTCCAGGACTGCCAGGTCTCCTCGCTAGGTTGGTCGGGCCCGCCGGATTGCCAGCCAGCAGGGAAGTCCGGAATGCCGTAATGGAAGGGCACGAAGCACGAAGTGCAGGGTAGACTGAGGCAGACCCACCACACCAGCTGTACGTCATTAGGTTCACCGCGTCGGAGCTGAGCCACGAAGGCGGCCTGGGTGGTCGGACAGCAGACGGTGCGAGGGTCGCCAACGTGCGGATCGCCTGTTTCTGGGTCTGGGTGGTAATGATCACTCTCTTCATAGTGATCGCGAAGAGCCGCCATTAGGTCTGCCACCGTGACCTTACGCTTCGCCTTGATCGGCTTAACGCTGGCCGGCAGGTCCATGCCGAATTTGAGCGGTCCTTGGGCGAAGCGACGGAGTGCCGACCACTGACGCCCGAAGTTGGCTGAATTTGAGGCCCTGTCCGGGTCAGCGTAAGCGCGGGCAAAGTCAAATTTGCCGTCGCGTTCTGGATCGTACCAACCACGGAGGGTCGCGTAGTCCACTATGTCCTCTGACGCCATAACCTGGTCCTGGTTCGTCAGGTCCACATCCCGTACCACGTAGCTGTTTGCAACGACGCACACTTCGTCGTCGGGCACCCGCCACGCGAGCCAGTGTCGGCCTTGCACAACACACAGCAACCAGGCCTCCTCGGGGTCGCATATGAAGTATGTGCGGCCAGAAGCCTGATAGCCGAGGCGCTCGATCAGTTCACCGGCCAGACGGGCCCCGTCGCGGGCCGTGCGAGCCCGCTCGATTATGACTCGTCGAAGCATCGGACCGATTCCTCCGTCGGTGAGGTCTTCTCGGTCCTCGCGCGAAGGGCACCTGTCCGATGTGATGCAGACTCCCCATTCGTTGAGACCGCACTGAGAGAAAGGTTGGCCAGGCAAGTCGAGCCACAGGAAGCCCGCGGTTTCCGGCACCTGTTCCAACGTGGCGCCCCCAGAAAGCAGGATGCGGGCGCCCTGTTCGTGAGTACGTGCCGCTATCTTGCTAGCCAGAACTACCTGCGGGGGGCCGTCGTCCTCGTTGTGAGCCACGAGAACGCATCCGCCAGCTGAGGCGTCCTTACCGACAATGATTGTTGTACACGCGTAGGCCGAACCATAAGTGAGCAGGATAGCCAAAAGGCAGGCCGTGGCAATGAGCAGGGCTCTCGGGGTACGCATCATCTCTTTTCCCTCCATATTTCTCGCGAACTCCTGTGGCAACGGGAGATGAAACTTGCATATTGCTTTAGATTCTAATTTGAGATGGCGGTACTCTTCATACCATCCCATATTGCTTCGCCAGGTTATCATAATGTCACAGACTTATCAAGTATCCCCGTCCATACTTTAGCTCGTCTAAGCCCCCTCTTCAAAACGGAAAGGCTAGGGAGGCCAGATGATTCGACGTCAAAAGCACCGCCACCAAACTCACCTGACACGTCTCACCGGGGCTCTCTCGCCGAGGGATGCTGCATGGTTCTAGAGAACTCGTTCTTAAGGTTCGTTCTGGATACAAATACTCTCTTTGTGGCGAGGTATGGTCACTTGCAGCACTAAATATGCTCGTAGTATACTGTGGCTGTCAGCAGCCGCTTTCACAGGGACAGCGCCGATGGATGTGTTGAGCCGCCCGAAGCGCCTGGGCTTTAACCGTGAGCACTCGGCCGTCAAGAGGGCAGGCTCGGGAATGTGTTCGAGCGCCGGGTGAGTGCGGGGTTTAGTCCCGTGGGCCGGCTTTCAGGAGAGTCAACAGAAAAGTTGAGTCTTCGGCGCAGTTAAGGAGGATGTTGGTCTGAGCTCGTCTAAGTCAACATCTAATAAGTCAAGATCTAAGAGGCGAGGTCGAAGGCAGGCGCGTGCGCAAAGCAAGGAAGCGCGAAAGCCTGTGCTACTTCGCATCGAGAGCTACCTCGACCGGCACTACTCCATACTCTTGCCTGTCGTTATGGCTATCGTTGTGGCGGTTCGTGCTTATCACCTTTCCACCTTGCCTGGAAACCTCTTCTTTAACGCACCCATTTTGGATTCGAGGCTGTACGACTGGTGGGCAATGGAGATCGCTTCCGGCGACTGGCTGGGCAGTGACGCCTACTTCATGGGTCCACTCTACCCCTACTTTCTTGGGATAGTATACCTGCTCATAGGACACAGCCCTCTTGGCGCAGCGGCCATCCAACTCCTGATTGGGGCCGCGAGCATTACGCTGGTCTTCTTGATTGCGAAGAGAGTGGCGGGCAATCTCGTCGCCGCGATAAGCGCTTTGATCCTTGCTTTCTACGGACCACTCATGTTCTTCGACGGTCTTCTGCTCGCGGAGGTTCTCGGCATTTTCACAAATCTGGCGTGGCTTTATTTGCTTATCAGGCAAGGCGACAACCTTCGGCTGCGCTGGTTCTTCCTTGCAGGTATTTTGCTCGGGTTGTCGGTTCTAGCGCGAGGGCTTGCCCTTTTCTTCGTGGTGGCGATCGGGCTTTGGTTGTTGTGGGGTCTAAGAATCCGTTTGACCAGAGTCCTGGCCTACGTGGGCATACTTGTGTTGGGGATTCTACTGGTCGTTGCTCCGGTAGCAGTGAGGAACTACGTGGTGGCAGGGGATTTTGTTCTTGTCACTTCAAACGGGGGATTGAACTTCTACATTGGGAACAACGAGAAGGCAAAGGGATGGTTTACCACACTCGAGGGGTTGCATCTGGCAGATGATCCAAGGGTTGACGCCACAGGAAGACATCTGGCAGAGCTTGAAATGGGCAGAAAGCTAACACCCTCTGAGGTCTCGGACTACTGGCTTCAGAAGGGTATGGCGTTTATTAGAGAGCATCCCGGGAAATTCGTGAGTCTCACTGTTCGGAAGTGGATCCTTTTTTGGAACGGTTTTGAGTTTCCACAGATAGAAGACTACAACCTGTGGAAAAACATGAGCCCGTCTCCGTTTTTCCTGTTCTCCTTTGCGATTGTGGGACCGCTCGGCCTGGCAGGCCTGATCCTGACTGCACGGAGACGGAAGGACTTCTCACTGCTTCAGCTCTTTGTTTTGTTCTACATGCTCTCCATTTCCCTCTTTTTCGTCACTGGCAGGCACAGAATCCACGTGGTTCCTGTTCTGGCGATTTTTTCTGCTTACACCATATGGTGGATAGCCGAACGAACAACTCAGAAATCTCTTGAGAAAGTGTTGCTGGCGGTGCTTCTGCTGTTCGGTACTGCGATGTTTACGGGGAAGTCGGTACTTGATGGTTTGGGCTACGTGGCTCCAAGACGTTCGTGGCACACGCTTCTGGGAACGAAGTCTCTTTCGGACCCTGAGCAGCTAGACACCGCCCTCCGGGAATTGGAGCTGGCCACTCGGCTTAATCCCACTGATGCCACGGCGTTCAATAACCTCGGAATGGCTTACGCGAAAAAGGGCATGTTTAGCGAAGCCGTGAAGGCGTTTCAGCGAGCAGTCGCTATTGACTCCACGTACGTTGCGGCCTGGTACAATCTGGGATTAGCAAGACAGACATCCGGAGATTGCGAGGGGGCATTTCAATTCTACCGGAAAGTACTCAGCCTTCAGCCGTATTACCCAAGCGCTCACTTCAACATGGCCCTCTGCCTCCAGCGACAGGGAGATTTAGCTCGAGCCTCGCAGCATCTCTATATCGTGCTTGAGCAACATCCACGGGACGTCAAGGCTCACACTCAGCTAGGGACCGTACTGTTTGAGAAAGGGGACCTGGAGGGGGCGATTCGGGAATTCGAAGCCGCCCTCGAGCTGGACCCAAGTTTTGCGACTGCCAGAGAGAATCTTGCCATAGCGCGTGGGATGCTCGAGGCCAAGGCACAGCATTGAGTTTGCTTCCACGTCGGACCGCTCTGGAACTTCCTGAGTTCTTCAGGGTCCAGCCCTCTTTTGGATTGGCGCCCGTTGCTCCCCGTCGCTAAGCTGCATCCGTATCGTAAGAGCCATGGACCTTGAGAGGCCTCTTACTTTCGTCTTTGTGGGAGAGTCCTCAGGTAGAATTTGTGCCCTTCATGCACTGTCTCGATTAGCTTGTGTTCCGCGATCAATCTTTGGACAACGGCCCAGTTCTCTCCGGCCCCTTGCAACAGCTTAACCACGGCCTCTTCCCGCATCGGGTGTACAGCGGTGATGCTTAGCAGGTCTTCCTCCACGTTTCCGGTAGAGGAGAAGGCATTTCCCTCATAGCCTATCAAGTACTCCACCGACCCATTTGTCTTACTGAGCACCTGATAGAACTGATTGACAATCTGCTCATCAGGTGATTCTACCCATTCTTCCGCAGGGGGTCTTATCGGAATCGACAAATAGATCTTCGGGGACCCTAGTTCAGCCAGAAAAGAACCCAGCTCCTCAGCGTCCTTTTCGGTGTCGTTAACCCCTTTTACAAGCATCGTCTCAGTTGCCAGTGTCCCCCGGAAGGACCTCGCGAACTCGAGCGTGCCTTCCAACATCGCGCGAAGACCCAACGCCTTGTGCGGGCGGTTCACCCTGCGCCAGATGTCTTCCCGTGTTGAATCCAGCTTGAGCGAAACCCAATCGGCGCTCGCGAGCTCGTTCCTCACGTCGGCGCGCGAGATGAGCGACGTATTTGAGATAACGGCGACCTTGATTCCCAGAGGCCTGAGCAGTTCGATCTCACGCCCCAGGTTCACATCCAGAGTTGGCTCTCCATCGGGCACGAGCGTGAGGTAGTCAATTGGCTCCCCTGCCTCTAATGCCTGTTTAACCTTGGCGCGCACGGAATTGAGAATTTCGTCGGGTTCGTAGAACGAATCGCGCTCGGTCTGCATCCTCATCGTGCGACCCACCTGGCAATATACGCAGGAGTAAGTACAGACCTTAGGCGGGATGTTGTTGACTCCCAGGCTTCGCCCCAACCGTCTCGACGGTACCGGACCAAACGCTATCACGTGTCACCTCTCTCGGCAGTCCTGCCCTGAGCCATCGCCGTGGCTATGGCTGATCGTTCCTCTCGTGGCCTCGAAGGTGCTTCGACCGAACTTTAGGCGATTCATCGCGTTCTTTCAAGCTCCCAAAGCTCGTGAGTTTCTGTAGGAGGGGAAGGGCCATTCTTGGACGAGCCAGAATGACCTGTCTTGACGTCGCCCCGGTGTTAACTTAACATCTAGCATGATCAATGGGGACGAGGCGTCCGCAGGCTGCGTCTTCCAGTCCGCATTGTGCAGTGAGGGAAACCAGAGGCGTGTTACGATGCTGAATGAGAGGCCTAGATATGAATGCTGACAAGAGAGAAGCCGACGACAAGATCCAGTGCACAGAGTGCTTCGTCAAATCAAAAGTATGCCGGGACGAAAATGGCACCGGCCCGAAGTTCTGCCCTACCATCAAAAAGACAGAGACGCTCGCAAGAATGAGGTCTGTCTACGAAGAGAGCGACGTGAAGCACTTTGCTCGCATGGCATCTCTGCAGGAGGCCGAATGCTATACAGGTCGCGGCGAGGCAAAGCCGTACGTTCTTCACCCGGTGAAACCACGTGTTCTGGAGGTCTGCCAGTTCGCTGAGAAGATGGGGTACAAGAGGCTTGGTGTGGCGTATTGCTCAGGGCTTGCAAGAGAGGCAGGATTGCTCGTTGAGATTCTGGAAAGGTACGGATTTGAGGTGGTCTCTGTCGTCTGCAAGGTCGGGGGCGTACCGAAAGAGACAATCGGCATCAAGGATGACGAAAAGATCAATATTGGTGAATTCGAATCGATGTGTAACCCGGTAGGGCAGGCGATGATCCTCAATGGGGAGAGGACAGAATTCAACATCCTGGTGGGTTTGTGTGTGGGACACGACTCGCTTTTTCTGAAGTACGCCGAGGCACCTTGCACGGTGCTGGTGGTGAAGGATAGGGTCACCGGTCATAATCCAGCAGCCGCGTTGTATACGGCTAACAGTTATTATCAGAGGTTACTCAAATAGGGTCACCAGCCATCACCCGTGCAGGTGTGATTGGCTTTTTTGGTTCTCCGCTCTCCGGTGACCCTGCAGTTTCACTCCACAATCTACTTTCAGCTAACACTCGTCTCGATGTAGAATCTATTTGCTATGTTTGAGACCAAGAAGAGACGCCGAAAAAGGCTGATGAAGACGCCGCTTCCCCCGGACTGGCTTGCAATAGTGGAGCGGAACGTTCCCTATTACAGAATGCTCCCGCCTCAGGACCAGGCGGAGCTTCAGGGGCTCATCCAGGTCTTTCTTGCGGAAAAGCGCTTTGAAGGCTTAGGGGGATTAGAAATCACAGACGAGATCCGCCTTACTATCGCTGCACAGGCCTGCATACTGCTTCTGAGACGCAAGACCGATTTCTACCCTTTACTCGTATCCATTCTCGTTTACCCGCAGGCATACGTTGCTCCGGTGCAGAGGCGTGCTCCGGGGGGCGTGGTGTCAGAAGGTGTGCAACCTCTCGCCGGCCAGACGTGGGACAAAGGGTCTCTCGTTGTTTCGTGGCATGATGTTGTGCGAGGAGCGGCAAACATAAGGGACGGCCGTAACGTAGTGTTTCACGAATTTGCACATCAGCTGGACACGGAAACAGGAACAGCAGATGGGACACCGTCTCTGCCGGATGCTTCCATGTACGCGGCCTGGGCGCGGACCTTCGGCAGGGAATACAAGGCTCTCATCCGGGACATCGAGCAGAACCGGCCGACGCTGATAGACAGCTACGGTGCTATCAGTCCGGCCGAGTTCTTCGCGGTGGCTACTGAGTTCTTCTTCGAGAGGCCCGTGCAGCTTAGGGAACGTCATGGAGAGCTGTACAAGCTGCTCAAAATGTTCTACCTTCAGGATCCAGCCTCGCTCTACGCTCGGAGCACTTCGCGTCCAGAGCGCGACGCTCTATGACGGCATGAAGTAGGCAGCCCTTATTAGAGCCAGAACCAAGGCGGCTATCACTGAGAAGGATATTATTCCTGCCAGGATTATGGTGCGCAGGAACATCAGTCTTTTGGCCTCCCTGTAAGCCTCCATTTTGTCCTCCTTTGTAAGTGGAATTGGAATGTCTCCGGGTAGTTCGTGCTGAACACGTAAGACGAAAGTCGCACGGTCAATCTCTGGCAGGGTCTGAAAAACGGCCTGAACTCTCAGCAATTCGAGTTGAGACTCGACCTGTCTGTCCGGCCCAGGAGAAGGGTCAGGGTAGACGTGCTCCAAAGGACTTGACACAGATCGCCTAAAGGGTTAAACTGGTTATTGAGACTGAGTCTCAATATCAATAAGGGGGCCTAATGAATACTGCCAACGAGAAGCTCGGAAGATTCCTCAAGGCAAAAGGAATGCGTAACACTCAGGAGCGAAAGGAAATCCTGGATGAGGTTATGCGGCTACACAAACATTTCGAGCCCGAAGAGATTGTCATGCGACTGCGCCGTAAAGGAAAGGCGGTATCGCGGGCGAGTGTTTATCGAACGATCACTCTGCTCGTGGATGCGGGTATTGTACGGAAGACCCCTTGCGACCAGATGAAGGCGCGGTTCGAGCACGTCTTGGGTCACGAGCATCATGACCACTTGGTGTGTATCCAATGCGGTCGCGTAGTCGAGTTCCATGACGAAGAGATCGAGGACAGACAAATGAAAGTCGCCAGAAAGCAGGGCTTCCAGATAACGGGCCACAGACTCGTAATTAGCGGATACTGCAGAAGCTGCCAGGCACGTGGAAAAAGTCGCGGAGAGTAGAAAATGAAGCAACAAATCAGGCTTACAGAGATGAAGAAACAAGAGAAAGGCGTCGTTGTAGCAATCGTGGGCGGAGGAGGAATGACTCGGCGTCTCGAAGCCCTCGGCATAAGACCTGGAAAGAGGATCCAGAAGTCCAGCGAATCTTTCATGCGTGGGCCGGTTACGGTGAGAGTGGAGAATGCGCAGGTCGCCATTGGATTTGGAATGGCCAGTCGCATCTTGGTGGAGCTGGATAGGGGAGAGACCTAATGAGAATACTCCTCATGGGGAATCCTAACGTGGGGAAGAGCGTCGTCTTCAGCCGAATGACAGGTGCTCGGGTCATTACATCAAACTATCCCGGTACCACAGTGGAGTATACAAGAGGATACATGAGAATCGCGGGTCAACGTGTCGAGATCGCTGATGTTCCGGGGACCTATTCTCTCGAGCCAACCTGCAAAGCCGAGGAGATCGCGTGTCGGATGCTGGAGGAGGCATCGGATAACGTGATTGTCATCAACATAGTAGATGCCACAAACCTGGAGAGGAGTCTTAACCTCACCCTTCAACTGCTGAAGCGACGTGTGCCCATGGTCCTCGTGCTCAACCTGTGGGACGAAGCAGGTCACATCGGCGTGCACATAGACGCCGAGAAGCTGGAACAAATCCTGGGTGTTCCTTGCGTTCCCACCGTTGCCGTAACCGGAGAAGGAATCAAGAAGTTGGTCGAGAGGCTAAGCGAAGCAAGAGAGTCTGACTACGAGTACGGGGAAGATGAAAAATGGCATGAAATTGGAGAGATCGTTGGGAAGGTCCAGAGAATCACCCATCGGCATCACACCCCGGGCGAGATGCTGGCTGACGCATCAGTGAAGCCCTTCCCGGGTGCACTGATCGCGATCGGAATCCTTCTTCTCGCTTTCGAAGTCATCAGAACGATTGGGGAGGGATTGATCGGGCGTGTGGGCGAGCCCGTCTTTGAAGGGCTGTGGGCCCCGGTCATGCTTCGACTCTCGTCTCTCTTGGGGGGAACGGGTTTCGTTCACGATTTGTTGGTGGGTCGCCTGGTGGATGGTGAGATCGATTTCGGTCAGTCATTCGGGTTGTTGACCACCGGGCTTTTCGTTCCCTTTGCGGCCGTGCTTCCCTACGTATTCGCCTTCTATCTCGTGCTCTCTTTTCTGGAGGACAGCGGATATCTGCCCAGATTGGCCATCCTTTTGGACAGTATCATGCACCGGGTGGGGCTTCACGGGATGGCCGTCGTTCCCATGTTGCTGGGCCTTGGCTGCAACGTGCCCGGAGCTCTTTCGACGAGAATCATGGAATCGAGAAAGGAACGGTTCATTGCGGGAACGTTGATGGCGATCTGCGTTCCCTGTATGGCTCAGGTCTCCATGATCGTGGGTCTTGCGGGCAAGCACGGTGCTCGCTCGCTTCTACCCATATTCGGGACCTTGTTCGTCGTGTGGATACTACTAGGGCGTCTGCTGGAGCGCTTCATCAGAGGAGAAAGCCCGGAGATCCTAATGGACGTGCCGCCATACAGAATACCTCACCTCGGCGGGTTCCTTAAAAAGATGTGGATGCGTATCTTCTGGTTTCTTCGAGAAGCCATTCCGTGGGTCTTGCTTGGCGTTCTACTGGTGAACGTTCTTTACTCACTGGGGGTCATTCAGTTTATCGGAGAAGTCGCTGCCGTCGTTATCACCGGGATACTGGGACTTCCAAAGGAGGCTGTTGGGGGCCTGGTGGTAGGTTTTCTCCGCAAAGACGTAGCAGTAGGGATGCTAGCGCCGCTTCACCTAAGCGTTAAACAGCTCATTGTTGCTTGCGTTGTACTCACCATGTATTTCCCGTGCGTCGCGACGTTTGCGGTGATGATCAAGGAGCTCGGAATCCTGGACATGCTGAAGGCTGCCGCAATCATGGTCATCTCCGCGCTAGTTGTTGGAGGCTTCCTCAATCTCATTCTCTAAAGACGGGGGGAGCTGATTGGAGGCCGTGGAATCACTCAATTTGGAGAGCAGTCCCTCATCAAAGGGCTTAGTGGACGTAGTAGGGAGAGTTCCGTGAAGGGACTGCCGGCATTCGTAATTCCAGTCCTGTTGGCAGGCTTACTTTCGGTTGGCTCCGCATTTGCCCTCGATACGGCAGAGCCTTTTGACCGCGGTTTCTCAGACTTCGAGTTCTTCTTCGGGTGCGCCGGACTCGGCCTTGACAAGGGAGAACGAAGACTTTCCCGAGAGGTCGTGATCGGCGTCGGGATTACGGAATCATTTTCGGCTGCATTCTCCTATGGCCTTGAGTCGGACGAATACCTGAAGAGCGAGGAAGATGCTTTTGCCACATGGCTCTTCTGGACTGCGCTAGACGGAGAAAGACACGACTTGGACCTCTTTGGTGGTTTTGAAACAGGAGGAGGGATTTCTGTGGGGGCCGAGTTTAACTTTGATTTCCAGAGGTGGGGATTTCAACTCGTCGTGGAAGATGGAATCGGGAACAGAGGTGCTCCTGAAAACGAGCCAGTCAACAGATTCAGCATTGCGCCACTGGTCTATTTCGACCTTGTGGAAGGGAAGATGCAGCTCATGAGTCAGATAGATCGGAGCTACAACAGTGACGCTTCGGAAGGAGAGGACGAACTGACCACCGGGGCGGTATCGCTGGGCTTAAACATCATGCTTCACGACTCCGTTGAACTGATTACCCAGCTTGACTACGAGGTGTCAAGTGATGATCACGTTTCATCTTTGGGCATCAACATTGGCTTTGTCGCAACAATTGGCAGGTAGAGTCATCGTTCCTGTCTATTTTTCAGCATCACTTCCAACTTCTACGCTGAGCACGCTGTCGGCGATAACGTAAATCCTTTCGTTATTGCAATCAGGATCAATGGGAACAATGTAAAATCCCTTCCGGTCTTTGCTATAGCCAAGGCTTGTTCCTCTAATTACCTCTCCATCAATGAATTTTACTTTGATCTTCAAGCCTCGAATGCTACCGGGATCTACCTGATCAAATCTCTTCTTTTCTACATATTCTTTTCTTCCTTCGAATGTCTTGACAAAGAACAGTGCCTTCAGGTCAGAGCATTTGACCTGGTGAACATTTCCTCCTTCATCTGTCAAATGGAAAGTCTCTCCTGCAGGCGTGAAATCATGAGTGTACCCCTTCAGCAGTTTTCCCCCCTTGAAGTGGGCAACTATGCGATTCCGTTCGGTCTTTGGTCCTGCCAAAACATTGACCTCCCTCACTCGCAAGGAAACCGGAGGAGCCGACAACTGCGGATATAACCGCCGGCGAGTGTGGGGCGCTGTACATCCAGTGTCAGTTGTCGAATGGTTCAATCCATCTGTCGCACGGCAGCCCAGAGTAGCTGCACGTATCGACAGTCTGTTTTCTTTGGGTGACGCAATAGATGCTTACAAATAGCTGATACTTACCGCATCAACCGGAGAATGGCCCAACTAGTAGAGCTTGTCAAGGCGAGATTCTTATTCGAAACTCCTGTGCTAGCAGGATAGTGTTTGGGCCTCTTGGACGACCAGGGCGTAACGGTCCATAAGCAGTAGTTATCGGGAGCCTTCCAGGGAGGTCAGCTTGTTGTGAGGGAATCCAGAATAGAACTGAGTTCCGACATCTGTGGAGTTGCTTCCAGAATACGGTCGAAATCTCTATCCAGCTCGTACACTCTTGACCACTCGGTCTGAGTTCCGTCTTGTTGACCTGTGAGATGGTATATCAATCCCAGGCACCAGCGCACCATTGCCTCCGTGGGTATGCCGGTTTCAGACTTCAAGCGCAGGCATCTTTCAAAGATCTCCCTTGCTGTTCCGTAGTTCCTTCGGCTCAGAATAATCCTGGCACCCAGGGAGAAGTTTGCAGGTTTGTCATCGGGCATCTCCTGTAAGAACGATTGTAGAACCCCAATCGCCTCGGCTTTCTTGCCCACGTGCCAAAGATAATCTGCGTATGAAATGGCGGCGGCCCGATTCCTGGGTGCGAGACCGAAGCCCCTTTCGAACTGCGTGCCGGCCCTTTCCATGTCATTCTTTACGAATTGATAAAAGGTACCGTGGGCCACATGACCCATGATTGAATCGATTTCGGCAATGGACCTTGCCTGTTCAAGTAGTGCCTCTTTCTTTGCGCCGCCCCTGCCGTAGGAACGAGCCATCATCTGAAAGACAGTCATCCTGGCTCTCATGTTAGTCGGGTCGAGCTCGATCGCCTTGTTGAACTCTTTCATTGCCCTCATTGCACTTGTCATCCTGCCAAGGGGATTGCTGTACGGGACCTTGCGCATTACTGCGACGGCCAGCCAATAATGACACTCGGAATTGTCAGGATCGACATCGATTGCTTCCTTAAGACGCTTCGCGGCACTTTCGTGGTCGGCATCAATGAGATCGAGCCTACCGAGATAGTAGAGCGCCGTTCCACTTCTCTTGCTCTTCTCTGGCAATGCCTCCAGGATTTGCCGGACCTCCTTGTACTCCTGTTCTTGGAAGAGTCCCACTACTTCAGACAGGGGATCCTGCCCTACAGCGAGAAGCGCATCAGGCAGAGTCGCCGCCATAACTAGGAGCAGAACAGTTAGACCCCTCGAGCGCAGTTTCATGTTTTTCCCTCCTGTCTCATTGATGTTTAATGCTCAGCCAGGTAATGATCAGACGCTCTGTGAGTCCGAGCCTACGTTATGACCAATTCTTGGAGGTACTGTGCGATGTCTCCATAGGCATTGAACAACACGTGAACAAGTATTGCAGGGAGGATGCTGCCGCTCTTTTCCCTGTAGTACCCAGCTACAAGGCCAAGGACGGTGGCAGAACCCACTACGCCTCCCACGAAGAAACCGTCAGCTCCCATGGTGAGAAGCATGATGTGCATTAAGCCAAACAGTAGGGCCGCGACAAGGACTGGAAGGCTGAGGCGAATACTTAGTAGGCTCACGCCTTGCTCTTTCAGTGGGTGAAGGAAGCTCTGTATTAAACCCCTGTGGAGCGTTTCTTCAGAAATGCTGGCCAGGATCCATACAACGATCACAATGTGAAGAAAGGAGGCGCCAGTTAATCCGGGATGATTTCCGGAAGTGGGGCAGAGCCTCCAGAAGATGGCAAGAAGCACGTGTACTGTAACAGCCGCGATACTGCCGAAGACAAGGGTGCCCCTGATCTGCTCGCGCGTTGGCAATCTAAACCCGTAGCGAGTCACTTTCCCCCTGCTGATAGCTAGGATAAGAACAAGGGACGTGGCCAGGATCATCACCTGGATCGTAGCCCCGGCGGAAAGCCAGCCAGAGTTCTCTGTCAAGCCCCTCAGTCCTTTGCTGGAGGCAACAAAGCTGGCCAAGCCCAACACCAGCATCCAGAGCACCACGCTCAAAGCGAGTCTTGCTACCTTCATGGGTCTTCTCCTTCGTATCCCGGTCACTGCCATGTCCTGGTCACTATACCGAGCGACATACCGTCCGGTTGGTATGTTGCCAGTCAAAAAAATCACTTCTTGATGGTTCTCCATATGTTCCTGTACATCTCGTCCCCAATGGTATCGAGGTCGACGGTTGCATCCAGAACACTCAACAATAAGGTCCCTTCGATAACAGCATTAATCTGAAAAGAGAGCGTCTCACAGTCTATGTCGCTTCGGATCTCGCCTTCTCTCTGGGCACGAAGGAGGACGTTTGCTACGTTCTGGCGCGTGAGGGAATAGATGCTCGCCATCTCACGCTTCACCCCCTCGTCCCTTCTCGCGGCGTTGACCAGGATCTCCAGGAAGCTGTAAGGCTGATGCACTCCGGTTTCTCCGACTATGCCGGCAAAGGCTTCGCTCATCGATCTGATTGAGCCGAAGAGTTCTGCGAGCAAATCTCTTGCCGAACTCACAGAGCGGAACTGGAAAATGCTCCATTCTTTCATTTGCTCCGTGATGAAGGACAATGCTTCGCGGAACAGGTGCTCTTTGCTCTCGAAGTAGTGATAGATACCGCCCTTAGTGACTCCTGCCTGGCGTGCGATCTCCTTCATCGAGGTCCGATCGTAGCCCCTTTCTAGGAAGATCCGGAGAGCGGTCGTTATGATGGTCCGTTTGGTGCTCAGAGTGCGCCTCCGCGAAGAAAGCCATGAGAAAGCCGAGACACATACCTTCCGGTCGGTATCTTAAGCATAGTCGTCCGGCCTGAACATGTCAAGTCTTTTTCTCACATGGAGAAGCCGCCACCTTGCCCCCCGCGGGTCCGAGAACGCACACACGTTCACGCTTCGCCGGTCTCCCATTGGAGCAGGCGACGTTCACCGTCGAGGCTGCGGATTCCGGTAACGTCCTGGCTCACCTCAAGGCAGCCCCGATACGCACCCGCCTTGTCTCGCACCGCGAAGTACCGAATGTGGATGAACTTCCCCTCTAGCTGAATCCAGAACTCGGCAACGTCCTGCTTTCTCGCTCTGAACGAGTCAAGGATTTCTTGAACCACGTTCACGCTCTTGGGAGGGTGGCATTTCTGCACCTTGCGACCGATAACTGCCGGGCTACGCGGGAAAATGCGCTCGGGCCCTTCTGAATAAAACCGCACCGTATCATCTTCATCAATGAAAGAGATGTCAACCGGCAGATGTGTCAGGATCAGATTGAGTTGGTCGGGAGAAAGCTTCCCTGTGCTGAGCTCGAGAACCCCCTCAGCTGACGGTCCACGCTTCGTCTCGGCTGCGTCTCTTCCGCTCCACCCAGCTGCTGGTTTCGCGAGAACATAGCCAAGCTCGTCTTCTCCGCGACGGATTTCAGCCCACTCCTGTTCGCTGATTGCCTCCAGCGCCATAGGAAAGAGAATCTTCTCCTCTTTGTAGACCATCTCGACGAGGTCACGGGCGAGCGCTGTCGCAGTGGTGGCGAAGGTCTTTGCGTCCCTCTTCTCGGCGGCAGCTCTCACTGCCCTTAGCTCACCTCGGATCTGATCGTGTACCCCCCACATGACTTGTGACGGGCCGGTAACATCGTGGCGCTCCAGGACCGGGAACAACTGATTTTCCTTTCGTTGGTAGTGATTCTCTATGCCTCGGAGCTGTTCGATGATCGGGAGTGCCTGCCTCAGCTTGTCAGTTTCGTCGCCTCCTCGCTCGACCTCTCGCGCTACGGCAGCGAGCTCGTTTGCGAGTTCGGTTATGACCTTGTTTGCTGCAATATAGGTGTGCACAGGATGTCCCGGTTCTGCCCGAACCTCGCTGTGTTCGTCCAGTGCCTGACGAAACGCGCCTACGTGGACGTCGCACAACCTCTGCACTTCCGAGACAGGGAGACCGCTTCTAATAAGCTCTTCCTCCATGGCGGCTATCTCGGAAGGTTCCACGTCTTCGACCGTCTCTGAGAAGCGTTTCTTGGCGTCTTCAAGATCGCCCCCGGCGTGCAGGTCAGCAATGATTTCTCTCAGCATCTGCAACCTTTGCTCCCGGGTCGACCCTGGCGCCATGGCAGCGCGGTCAACCTCGGGACGCTCTCCAGTTTGCTTTTCGATCTCCGAGGCAACGTCTTCGAGCAGGCGGCCGAGGTCGATGCTCGCGATGCCAGCAGCCGTACGCAGGGTGGCGACTCGTCCGATCGTGGCGCGTGCCATCCGGTTCTTCAGCATCTCGAACTTTGGGTCGTAGGCCGCGAGAAACTCCTCGAGAAATGGATGAGCCGTCAATAGCTCGTGAACCTTGGTTCCGCCAGACAATTTCATGGTGCCCCCCGTGTCAGGACGCGGCTTTCTCGTGTACTTGTTCGAATCTTCTCCGAGCTATCCCGATATTACCACAGCCTTATTCTGACAATCAGCCGTTATGTGTTTTCCGCTGCTGGTGAAGCGTTCGTACCCTGGGTCCCTTTAATGCAAAGCCCAGCTGGGAAGCGCGAGGGTGTCCAGGCTGAAAAGCCAGCCAACGATGAAGTAGCTAACCACCGTCGAAATCACAACACCCATGAAATTCATTACCAGGCCCGCTCTTGCCATACGCGGGATGTTTATCCAGCCGCTTCCAAAAACAATTGCGTTAGGCGGAGTGGCAACAGGCAACATGAAGGCGCAAGAGGATGAGATCGTTGCCGGGATCATAAGAAGGAACGGATGTATGCGGAGTCCCACGCTTGCCGCCGCCAGAATCGGCATCATCGTCGTTGTGATTGCAGTATTAGAGGTCACTTCAGTAAGAAACGTCATGAGAAGGCAGGTAACGGCTATGATCGCAACCGGCGGCAGTATACCAACTGCGAGAAGTCGCTTTCCGATCCACTCCGCAAGGCCCGTCTCCTGAAAGCCCGAAGCGAGTGCAAGCCCCCCACCGAAGAGAATGAGAATACCCCAGGGAACGCCTTTTTGAACACTCTGCCAGTCCATAAGAAAAATTCTGTTCTTCTGTGATGGCAAAGGCGATTCTCCTGACGAAGCAGGGGTGGGATCTTTTCCTTGAGAAGAGTTGTGGGTGTCTTGCTCCGGCACACGTGGTTCAGACGATCTCTGAGGCAAGGCGGAACCTCCGGGAATCAGAAAGAGCAGTAGTGCCATGAAGACTGCCACCGTGGAGTCCTGGAGAAACTGAGGCTGCCCGAAGATTTGAGACCATCCCGGGAGAGTTAGATTCCCCAGCGATATAGGCTGACGCGAAATCCAGAGCAGAGCTGTTATGACAAAGACAAAAAGAACCCTTTTCTCCCCCTTGCTAATCGGGCCAAGCGCTTTAAGCTGGCTTCCCAGAAGGCCGCGTTGACCTTTCATTGTGGGCAGGTTCCTTAGCGATTCGGCACCGGCCCAACGCGTCAGGTACAGCCAGGATAGAGGCAGGAAGAGAAAGATTACCGGAAGCCCTATCAGCATCCATTGGAGAAAACTTATCTCGGGAGCATTAGGAAAGAGCTTCCTCACGACTCCTGCAAAGATTATGTTAGGCGGCGTGCCAACCAGTGTGCCAACGCCTCCAATGCTTGCAGAGTAAGCGATTGCCAGCATCAACACTGGTCCCAGAGAGCGAATCACTCTTGCTCCCGAGCCGGGAGATTTCAACGGGTCAGTAGTCGTGGCGGGCGATGCGCCGTCAGAGATACGGTTAGATTTCCTCTTGTCATGTGACCCAGGCTCAGATGTCGTACTTACTGCCAGTTGCGTCACGACTGCCATGGCAATAGGGAGCATCATCATCGTAGTTGCAGTGTTCGATATCCAGAGAGAGAGAAAAGCGGTTGCCACCATGAAGCCCAGAACCATGCCGTTGATGTTCGCTCCAAAGGCCCTGATGACGTGAAGAGCGATTCGCCTATGCAGTCCCCACCTCTGCATGGCAATGGCAATTATGAAGCCGCCGAGAAAGAGAAAAACGATGTGGTTTCCGTAGGCAGGCGCGACCTTCGAAGCCGGCATAATACCTAGGATGGGAAAGAGCGCGAGAGGCAAAAGTGCAGTGGCGGCAATCGGGATGGCTTCTCCTATCCACCATATGGCCATAAGGGCGGCGACAGCTGCCATTCTCGCCGAGATTGTAGTCATGTTAGCTGGAGGGCGCAGGACCAGAAACAGAGCGAAGATGACCGGACCAAGAAGGAGAGCTATGTTACGGCGATTGAGAAATCTCATTTTAGCGTGAGAAGAATCTGATGGTTTGGTGTCGCGACATAATCGCTTCTAAGGGGCAATCACGTCATACTCAGGCTCGCTGAAACTGTTTTCCCAGGTCGAGAAGTATACGTCACAAATTCGGCCCATTCAAGGGCTCTCAGGAAAAGGCGAGATTCCCGATCGGCCACAACCCCTTGACGCGTTCCTGGCTTACGAGAACCCGTGCTCCCCTGGTTGGGCGATGTCCGAGCCTTATGCCTAGGGCCAGGAAGTTGTACACGAACGGTCACGCTGGCTGTCAACTGGCCATTCGGGGTAATATCTTTTTGAATGGTAGATTTACGTGTTACTGTTAATTATTCGGATTGAGCAGTCATTATCTCGACCGATCGCGATCGCTACGTACCGAGAGTATAGGGACAGGCCGTTGTCGAAGGGTTTCCCTCTATGAGAATGGCACTGAGAAATCGCAGGCCACTTACCACACTGATTGTCGTCTTCCTGTTTGTTATCGGAGCGTATGGTGTGTGCGAGGTTTACCGGCACCGCGACTGCCGATCGGATTTCGTCGGCCGAAAGGGTCAACTGACTTCGGTGAAAGAGGTCCTGGTGGAAGATCGATCTACAGATTCTCTGATTCACGTTCAGCTTGAGGACGAGACCGGGATAGAAGTTCAGGGCTACCTCAGCATCCCGTCGTCAACGGCCGGGCCGTATCCGGCCCTGGTCATAATTGGAGGAGTCAGAACCGGGAAACGAACGCTTGACTACATCGAGAACACATATGATCTCGCCTTGCTGGCGCTTGATTACCCTTACCAAGGGAAAGACGGGAAACTGGGTTGGTGGGAATTCTTGAAGAAGGTTCCCGATATGCGCAGAGCAATTATGAACACCGTCCCGGCTGTGATGCTCAGTGTCGATTACCTGGAGGGAAGAAGGGACATCGACCGTGACAGGATCGTCCTTATTGGTGGAAGTGTGGGAGCGCTCGTGGCACCTGCAATAGCTGCTTCAGACCCGAGGATTTCTGCCGTAGCTCTTCTTTTTGGAGCTGGTGATCTCAGGTCCTTGCTGCGTGCAAACACCAGTATGCCCGAGCCCATTGCCAGCATTGTAAGCTGGACTGGCGCGATTCTGGTTTCACCTGTTGAGCCCTTGAAATATATCGATAGAATCTCGCCTCGACCTCTGTTTATGCTGAACGGCACGAATGATGCCCGCATGCCTCCAAGATGTAGTCGGCTTCTTCACGAGAAGGCGAAGCCTCCAAAAACCGTTAAATGGATTCCCACCGAACATGTACACGTAAGCTCGAAGGAATTCCGCGATAAAGTTCGGTTGGAACTTGAGGCGTGGCTTGTACAAAACAACATTCTGTCCGGAGATTTTCGCAGCGAAGAAGACCTGTCGCGCTGAAGATGCACCAGGTGCTGTGCGGGACAGCCCGGGCATTCTATAGGAGCTGGATTATGATGATGGCCACTAAGGACACGTGAAGAGCAGGAGGGCAAGTAGCATGAAAGAAACCTTTAGCTTCCTACTCAATGAAAATCCCACGGAGTTGACAGTGGATGGGGGACGGATGCTTCTGTGGGTGCTGCGGACAGATCTGGGTCTGACTGGAACTAAATATGGTTGCGGAGAGGGACATTGCGGAGCCTGTACGGTTCTAGTCGATAAAGAACCTGTCCGGTCCTGCCGATTTCCGATTGAAGCCGTCAGGGGTAAAGAAGTTATGACCATCGAGGGACTTTCTCGGAACGGAGATCTCCATCCTCTACAGAAGGCATTCATTTCCCATGACGCGATGCAGTGTGGGTTTTGCACCTCAGGGATGCTAATCAGCGCCTACGGTCTCTTGATCAAGAACCCTCAACCTACCCGGGCAGAAATGATCAGAGCCATGGATGGCAATCTGTGTCGATGTGGTTCCTATGGCAGAATAATTCAGGCCATCCAAGCCGCGGGGCAGGAGATGAAGAAGGGGGTGAAATAGGTGAGAGAAGATCAATTTCTGAAGTTGGATTTCTCAGATCAGAATGGCGGGTTTCCCCTTAGCCGCCGAGCATTCCTGAAGAGTCTTGGCGGAGGCATCTTGATTCTTTTCGTTGTTGGAGATATTTCAGTGCTCCAGGCGCAAGAACGCCGGAGAGGTATCGAGTATCCCAGCGACTTCAACGCGTATCTTCTAATCAAAGAGGACGGTCGGGTATCGTGTTTTACTGGAAAGATTGAAATGGGTCAAGGGGTCATAACCTCTCTGGCGCAGATGTTGGCGGATGAGCTTGAGGTGTCGTTGGATTCAGTTGATATGGTCATGGGCGATACGGATCTGTGTCCCTGGGACATGGGCACTTTCGGCTCCATGACCACGCGTTTCTTCGGCCCGGCCCTCAGGGCCGCCGGTGCGGAAGCTCGGGCCGTCCTGATGGAGTTAGCTGCAGAATACCTAGAAGTGCCGATGAATCAGTTGAAAGCAGAAGCTGGAGTGATATTCGATAAGAGCGATACCGGGAATCGAGTGACGTACGCTCAGTTGGCAAAGGGAAGAAACATCGAGAGACATCTTGGAACTGAGCCGCAGGTAAAGGAATCCTCAGAATTCAAGGTCATGGGTAAACCGGTCTTGCGTCGAGATGCGCTGGAAAAGGTCAGGGGAGAAGCTAAATTTTCTGGAGACATTCGATTACCTGGTATGTTGTTTGCGAGGATCTTAAGACCTCCGGCTCACGGAGCGAGACTAAAGGACGTTGATGTTTCTGCTGCAAGCGAGATGAAAGGAGTGCAAATAGTCCAGGATGGTGATTTCGTGGCCGTTCTCCACGAACATCCTGATGTGGCCGCGAAAGCCATTGAAAAAGTGAGGGCACAGTACAGTGGTCCCGAAACGAAAGTGGACGAAACGACTATTTTCGATCACTTGCTCAATGTTGCCCCGAAGGGAGAGATAGTCTCCCAGGGGGGATCTCTCGGAGAGGGGAGGAAACTGTCAGTCTTTGCCTTCGAGGGAAAATACTTGAACAGCTATGTTGCTCATGCCCCCATCGAGACTCACACGGCCACAGCTCAAGTTGAGAGAGGCAAAGTCACAGTCTGGGCATCCACCCAGACGCCTTTTGGCCTCAAAGAGGAACTTGCGCGCGCACTAGAGGTCTCAGCAGAGAGTGTTCGCGTCATCACTCCATTTGTGGGAGGGGGATTTGGGGGAAAGTCAAACAACCAGCAGGGCATCGAGGCAGGTCGTCTGGCGAAGCTGACCGGGAAGCCCGTTCAGGTCGCTTGGACCCGCGGAGAGGAGTTTTTCTACGATACCTTTCGGCCGGCAGCAGTTGTAAAGATAACATCGGGAGTGACCGATTCCGGCAGAATCTCATTCTGGGATTACGGCGTTTATTTTGCGGGACAGAGGGGCTCCGAGCAGTTCTACGATATTCCTCATCACCAAACGGTCGTTTATGGAACTGGATGGAGAGGCGATCCAGGAGCGCATCCTTTCGGCACCGGCCCATGGCGGGCACCAGCCAACAACACGAATACCTTTGCACGCGAATCACAGATTGACATCATGGCATCCAAGCTGGAAATGGACCCCTTGGAGTTCCGCTTGAGCAACTTGAAGGACGAGAGAATGAAAGGACTTCTCAGGGCTGCGGCGGAAAAATCCGGTTGGACTCCGTCAAGAGCGCCGAGCGGGCGGGGGCTTGGCGTAGCATGCGGTATTGATTCAGGCACCTACGTCGCGCACGTGGCAGAGGTCGAAGTTGATAAGCGAACTGGTCACACGCAGGTTAAACGTGTCGTCTGCGCCCAAGACATGGGTTTGGCGATTAACCCTCAAGGCGCAAGGTTGCAGGTTGAAGGATGTATCACGATGGGATTGGGATATGCCCTGAGCGAGGAGATTCATTTTAAAGGTGGAGAAATCTTGGACCGCAATTTTGACACCTATGAGATCACGCGATTCTCCTGGACTCCGGAAATCGTTATGGTGCTGGTTGATGGCGCGGATTCGCCTGCGCAGGGAGGGGGGGAACCAGCAATCATTTGCATGGGCGCTGTAGTTGCTAATGCCATCTTCGATGCGACCGGAACGAGACTCTTTCAGCTCCCCATGACGCCC
>Ga0209636_10000083_pt1 | contig 72071 bp, 68 predicted proteins | sample DeeMarSWOR152_54_FD_187464 | JGI IMG/M metagenome (GOLD analysis project Ga0209636, IMG submission 187464) | Marine sediment microbial communities from White Oak River estuary, North Carolina - WOR-1-52-54 (SPAdes) (version 2) | ecosystem: Environmental > Aquatic > Marine > Intertidal zone >...
CAAGGAATTCATTGATTACTTCAAAAAATCTCAAGAAAAGAGAGTAGAAGCTTGTAAGAGGTATTCTGAAGCTTCTCAGAACTTCACTGGAACCTATTTGAATCTCCCTTGTGTCACAAAGATCCTTAAGGGGTTACCTGAAGGTCAAAGAAATGCAGGTGCTCGAATAGTGGCAATTGCTTGCAGGCTCGATGGTGTGCCAGAAAAAGATGCAGAAAAGATCATCCTTGACTATGCTGGTAACTGTCCAAAGGAAAATATATCTGAGAGTGAATACACAGGATGGATTGACTGGATTTACACTAAAGAAGAACCCTTCTGGAACTGCAGGTTCTGTAAAGATTTAGAACTGTGTGAAGAACCCTGCACCTTTAATGAAGCTGCTTTCAAGGACATCTTTGATTTCCTTGAAGATCCTGATCTCATCTGTAATATCGATAAGATTTTGAGTAAGAAAATTAAAAAGGATAGAAAGAACAGGATGCTCGTCTTCTTTGTGTGCCTTTCTGCTTACGGGTCAAATCCATTAAATTTGTTTTTGAAGGGAGAAAGCTCCATCGGGAAGACCCACATTGCAAAGAGTGTGGCAGAATACTTTCCTGAAGAAGATGTGTGGTTCATTGGCGATATGTCACCCAAGGCTTTGATACACGAGCGTGGGAAATTTGAGAATGGGAGAGTCTACATCTCCTTACAGAATAAAATATTAGTCTTTCTGGAAACACCACGGAAAGAAACTTTGGAAATGCTAAAACCCATACTCAGTCATGATAGAAGAGAAATTGAGTACAAAATTGCTGACAAGAAAGCATCTGGGCAATTAGGAACGAAGAGTGTCATAATTCAAGGATGGCCAGCCACCATTTTCTGTACAACAGATCACCGGTATTTAGAGGAATTGTCCACCAGAAGCATGGTGGCAACTCCAGAGATGACAAAGGAAAAAATAGCTGAAGTTTTAGAATACAAAGGAGAAAAATATGCAAAACCATGGGAAGCCCAAAGAATAGATGAAGAAGAAGTAATCTTTAAACAGGCATTACAACAGTTGAAGACAGGCATTGAAGTTGCAGCACCATACGGCAAGGAGTTGGCCAAAAGATACAATAAAGACAATGGAAATTCGCCGAGAGTGATGAGAGACTTTGACAAATTGATGGGATTACTTGAAATGAGTACATTCTTGCATCAGAACCAGAGAGTCTCCTTTCACATGCCTGTCAATGGAAATACACACGAATATTGCATTGGAAATGAAGATGATCTACTCATAGGTTCAACCCTCTTTGAATCGGTACGAGAGACAACCATTACAGGGTTGCCCCAACCTGTCCTTGATTTCTACGAGAATGTTGTCCTCCCCATAGAAGGTGAGGTAACCTACCATTCATTGATTGATGGGTACAGGGAGTATTACAAGAGAACAATTTCCCAGGTACACGTAAAATACAAATTTGTAGATCCTTTGGTGAGTACAGGTTATCTCTTTCAAAAAGAACATCCTACAGATGGGAGAAAAAAGTTATTTGAAAAAAGGATATCTGCAGATGAAATGAGGAAAAAAACAAAGGAATACCAAACTTTTGTACTTAATGACATATTTTCCGAGGATGAATTAAAAGAATACATGAATGGAATAAAAAATATAATACAAAAAAATGGGGAGAGTGATGAAGAGATATTTGGTAAAGGGTTCACAAGCGACGGAAATAGTTGGTTCTATACAAATGGGAAACATTTGCATTATTTTTTAGAAGAAGATGATGACATCAAAAAGGACATAAAGGACGAAGATAGCACAAAAATACAAAACTGCCTAAATCTTGGTAATTCAGAGATTGTAGAGCCCAAATGTGAATCAGAAGAAAATCAATTAATAGACCAGTATGATGAAGAGACTGTTTTATTGCAGATTCCGCAAGAAGACACCAAAGTTGAGGACGTGATGGGAAAGTTCAAGAATGTAAACAAGGCAGCAGACACTATAGTTGTCTTACAGGAGAAGGGAAAAGTCATGGTAGGAATCATTGATGGTCAGAGTTACATAAGGAGGTTAACAGGTTTACAGAAAGATCCTGATGCAAACAGATCTAGGCTCAATACCTTGACCTGTGGAATGTGTGGTAAAAAATTCCAGGCTCAGAGCCCTTATCAAGACAACAGTGGTCATGCTATCTGTGAGGACTGCTGGAAGAAGCTTACAGATTCTTGAAGATAAAATCACGCTTCTCAGAGATCCGACAGCTTGGATTTTGTAATCAGTAAATCTTACACCTCCTCAGTTTTGTGTTTCAAATATCTCAAGATTCAAGGAATTTTCCATTTTACTCTGTTACTGTAACATTTTCCTGTAAAAGAGATATTAAAGATTCCTGAAAATAATCAAAAAAAGAAAAAAAGTTGTTACACGTGTAACAAGATTGAGAAAAACACCAAGCAATTGACTTGAGCTTTCTTTTGCATTTTGACTTCTAACATTCTTTATGAGGTTACGTGGGTAGCCTTTTCAGTATTTGTTGCCATTTTTAGTGGCGTTGTTGATTGGTTCATACTCATTCTTCAAGTCTTTCCATAATTTCACGGATTTCTTTGAGGGGAGGATCTTCTGTGAATTCCTGTTTCCACGCAGTTATGAATTTTTCCTCTCCCATTATTTTCAAGGTCTGACCAAGGACTACTAAGATAGGTAAACCGATCCGCATGTTGTATTCTAAGGCTATTTTCAATGCTTTTCCCAGCCATGCTACTGACTGAGTGAGTTGGTTTTTTTCTCTGTAGAAAACACCAAGTGCAGCTAAGGTGTTTACCAGTAGGGGAGGGTGTCCGAGTCTTTGCTTTGTTTCTAGGGACTTTTTATACCACTTTTCTGCCTGATCAAACTGCTGCCGTTCTTGGGCGATCATTCCTAGGTTGTGGTAACTATCTGCAGCATCCCGTTCTAATCCGAGACGCTCTCTTATTTCCAGGGCCTTTTTATACCACGTTTCTGCCTGATCAAACTGCTGCCGTTCTTGGGCGATCACGCCTAGGTTGTGGTAACTATCTGCAGCATCCCGTTCTAATCCTAATCGCTCTCTTATCTCCAGGGACTTTTTGTACCATTTTTCTGCCTGATCAAACTGCTTCCGTTTTTGGGCGATCACGCCTAGTGCATGGTAACTATCTGCAGCATCCCGTTCTAATCCTAATCGCTCTCTTATCTCCAGGGACTTTTTGTACCATTTTTCTGCCTGATCAAACTGCTGCCGTTCTTGGGCGATCATTCCTAGGTTGTGGTAATCTGAAGCAGCATCCCGTTCTAATCCGAGACGCTCGAATATCTCCAGGGACTTTTTGTACCATTTTTCTGCCTGATCAAACTGCTGCCGTTCTTGGGCGATCACGCCTAGTTGGTGGTAATCTGAAGCAGCATACTGTTCTAATCCGAGACGCTCGAATATCTCCAGGGACTTTTTGTACCACGTTTCTGCCTGATCAAACTGCTGCCGTTCTTCGGCGATTCTGCCTAGTTGGTGGTAACTATTTGTAGCATCCCGTTCTAATCCTAATCGCTCATATATTTCCAGGGACTTTTTGTACCACGTTTCTGCCTGATCAAACTGCTGCCGTTCTTCGGCGACTCTGCCTAGGTTGTGGTAGTCTGAAGCAGCATCCCGTTCTAATCCTAATCGCTCACATATTTTCAGGGACTTTCTATACCACGTTTCTGCCTGATCAAACTGCTGCCGTTCTTGGGCAATCACGCCTAGGTTGTGGTAACAAACTGCAATTTTCGGTTCAACAGCTGAATCATCCAAGGACACCAGATAGTCAATAATGTGCTGGTAAGAAGATTCAGCAGTTTCCAGCTCATTTCTTCTTAGGGCACTGTTTGCTTTGTTAATCAGTAAAAACATCCATAGATCAGCTTTATGACGGTCAGCATCTGCAGGTATTTCATAACCGATACTGTCGAGAAGTCTATTGCGGAGAGCATTCCACTCATTGAATCGGCCACGACATTCATAGAATTCATCAAGGGTTTGGACAATGGCTTGAGCAATTGCCCATTCTTTGTTTGTTTCAGCAAGATACAGAGCACGTAAAAGATTTGCTTCTTCAATGGCAGTGAGGGCAAGAGCTTTTTCATTGCCTTTGTCTATTTCTACAAAAAAAGAAGCTGCCAAACCTCCATAGAATCTCATAAATTCTATATTTAACTTTTCTAAGCCATCTGTGCCAGTTACTGCTGCTATTCTCTGCCGTAAAAACAGTGGAAAGGTGGGGTGGAGTTCATATAACCCACTGCCAAGCGACCTGATCAACCCTACTGATGCAGCTTCTTTTAAAATTTTCTTCCAGTCTTTGCTGTTTAATTCACCCATTACCTCCTGGTAGTTGAATTCCTCGCGTTGAGAGAATAACGTGATAATTCCCTCATTTACAAAGGAGGTGAACAATCCAATGACTGGTAAATGCTTTTGTGTCTGTTGAGATAACAAAGGAAACACGTATGTAAGAGAAGCATCTAGGACATCTTCTAATTCATCTAAGTGGTGCTGCAGCCCCTGAATAATTACTGCAGGTGATTCATCCTGTAAGTGGGGAAGGACCACTTCCAGAGAACGGGGGTGCCCCCTCAAGAGGGTTAACAATTGGGAATAGTGAGGATCATCTTTGAAGTCTTCAGGGCTACGCCCCACCATCTTCAGGATTGATTCTGCCAATTTTCCTGAATCCCTTTCGGTTAACCCCTTTAGTTCCACTAACTGATATCCAATTTTCAGCCATCTCTCATCAGGCTTTCTGGTGGTAATAATCACTCTTGTCTTTCCACCTTTCAACCTTTTCAAAAATGCAGACAAATTCTTCTGTTCTTCTCTTGTGGCTAACGGTTGAGAACCTTCAGGGTATCCTGTCACTGTCTCAAAATTATCCCAGATTAACAAACACTCATTTTCATATAAGTACTGTATGAGTAAATCCAATTGCATTTCCTGTGGTAACTGGGAAAAATCAGTTCCAAATCCAGTAATACTCCCTATGACCTGTGCGATATCTGCCTTTTCCTTAAAAGAGGTGACAAACACACCACCAGGACATCCTCCCGTCTCTGCATACCACCGGGCAAATCCGTACGCTAATGCTGTCTTTCCACAACCCCCTATACCACTGATCAAAACCCACGGAGTTTCATCATCAGTTAATCTACGTTCAATCTCTAAAGTATTGTAATCACGACCCACAAATCCGTACCGTCCTTCTGGACACACTTCTTTTGCCATCTGGTAGACTGCATCTTTGACCTCACTTTCAGGTGTACCCTCTGGAATGGGGATATACTGCTCCTGTTGATACAGACAGGGGACCATCCAGTCACGTAACTTCAGTTCACCCACCACAGATTCTCTGTACGGATCTGTGTGCAACTTCCGCCTTCCTGCAGCTACTGATTCTGCGAGGGACTTATGTTCTATTAAGTTCTCATAAAATCTTTCCATGAACTTGGCAGCAGCTGTGCTGTACACCGAGTAAGACATTGCCACCACCCCTTTTGCACCCACAGCCACCAACTGGGAAGCCACAGATGAATAGGGATTCTCTCCTCCTTCTTTAGCTGATTGGCAGGCATTCAAAACAAATAGAGGGACTCTACAAGTAGCTAACTCCTGGCCCAGTTCTTTACTGCTGACAGTATGTTCTGTTCCATCTGATTTTTCAAATACTAAATACCCTGAGCCCCCACCAAACAGTAAAGATCCAGACTTTGAAAATACACCGTGCCCATCAAAGTGAACCACATTGTAGTAACCCCGTTTTCTGTGCAGCCTTTCCACAAGCTCATCGAAGGTAGGAGGACGCAGCACTTCCAGTTCTATGTGTTTTCGTAAAGGGCGTAACGCCTCTAATACTGGACGGGCCACAGTCTGTAAAGGAACATCTTTTTCTCCGTAAGGTCTGGCAATCACCAGTAAAATGCGGAAAGGTCCTTCAATGCCTGAAGAAGCTATAATCTTGTGGCTTTCACGTTTCCGGTATAATCCACCTAACAAAGGAGCTAAATACCCACGTCCTGGCGTTGGATCTCTCAGCAACTCCCAAGGAATGTCCAAAAAATCTGTCTTATCTGACGTGATGCACAGTTCACAGTTGTCTAACCCTTCCCGTACTGCTTCATGGTACAGCAACTGGGGATCTGGATAGAAATCACCGTGTGGAAAGACCTGACTAAATAATGATTCACCCCATTTTTCCATTTTCTCTTCTACTGTGCGGGCATGATCTCTTTCAGCACCGTACGGAAACATGAGATAATCTTCGAGGTACCATCGAAGTTCTTCCTGGTCTTCTACAGTTAAAGGATCAGAAAAGGGAATAGGGGGGCATTTTCGTGTATCTGCTCCTTGCCACGATACCTGTATTTTGCCATTTTCAAGATCTTTGATTTCGAGGACATTCACATAACCATCTCCGTGTTTTGTTGCAGGTAGCTGGTATTAAAGGTTTGCACCCTTTTGGATGAGCTGATGCCACGAGACCTGGATATAGCCATTTTCAAGATCCTAGTAAGAAGAAAAGGAGCCCCAAAAGCTCGAGGAGAGTAACATTTATAAACTTTCAGTGCATATTATATTGTTGTGGGCAATATATATTCAGGAATAGCCAAAAAAACGCCTAGTATTCGGACATTTTGTCTTTCACCCTAATCGGGTATATTCATCCTTGGACAACATTCTGGACGCTATGAGAAACGAAATCACAGACAAACTACCATACACTATAAAGTAAGGTAAAACCTCAGTTAGTAACAATCCCTGATTGGAGGATAAAACGACAATACCTCCCACAGGTGACAACCTACCTAGAAAAGAGAGATCTTTCGGAAAGGGAATGAAAATCAGGAAGGTAGCTGCCATCATGAATAATATCAAAAAGAGGTTTGATTCTCTTACTGTCCCCGCGTAGGTGGAAAAGGCTACAGCTGAAGAGAAGAAGAAAGCCATTACCACTATTAAGAATGAAATTAACAAGGGAATATGGTACAAAAATGGGTAAATTACAGAGAGTAATCCAATCCATGCAATCACCTGAGCTAATGCCAGAACAACGACGGGGATGATCTTTCCAATAATGATCTCTTCTCTACGCATGGGGACGGAAAAGAGAATTTCCAGAGTTTTTCTTTCTTTTTCCTTTACAATGCTGTCCGATAGTATATTCATGGAGAAAAATACTGGCAGCATCAATACTAACGGGATTAATAATGAATTCATTATTTCAATGAAGACAGGATTCAACCCTCTTGAGACAGTGCCCCATGTAACCCTCATGTTGGTGTACGCCCTGTTAATGATGTCTTCCACATCATTCGTGAATCGGACATCTCTCATTTCAACGCTGATGGTACCTTGTTCCACTATGATAACAGCTACTGCCCTGTCTGGGTTACTGACTAAGTGGATCCTCTCATCTCTTTGAAGCTGCTTCAAAAACTGGTGATCATCGCTTTCCACGTAGATGTTCCCCACATAGGTTATGGAGTACTGAATTTGGGCGTAAAACATTCCTAAAAAGACGATGCCCACCACCACGAATATTTGTAAAAGTAAGGTCATGATATATACTCTCTCTGAGAGGATGTCCTTGAATTCCTTGTGAGCTAAAGTTAAAACTCTCACAAAATCACCTCTGACAGTGCATGAGCCACTGAAACTGAGTTAAAGACTATAACTGCAAAGATTGCAGCACAAAGTAAGAGAGTCTTTCTTAATACAAAGGGGATCAGCCTAAAAAAGGAAGGCCGGGGTCCAAAGTAGAATTCATCTCGCCCGTACAGTTTTACTGCAACAAAAATGAATGCACAGGACACTAAAAAGGAAGGAAGAGCTGCATACGCGACACCGATGTGCTGCCCTTTTTCTATCATGATAACCAGTGATAATGGGGATAAAAATGAAAGATTCTCTGAAATAACGTAAAATGTGGAAGCACTCATCAAAAAGGCAAACAACAGAACGTAGGAGACGGTAATTGCAAATCCAGCTTCTTTGTAACTTTTCGCGTACACGGAAACGAAGCACGTCAATGAGATGATCAGAAAAGAGGTCAAGAACAAGGGGAGCATGGACAGTAAACTGGAAACCCGTCCTAGTACGTAGAGGGTGGAAATCCATAAAGTGATTTGACAGGTTAATACGAAAACGACGGCAAAAACCTTGGACAACAACACCTTTCCGGGGCTTATGGGCAGACTGCGCAATATTTCTCCTGTTTGCTTTTCCTTTTCAGAGACCACTAAGTCCACTAAGATTCCTGAAGCCAAAAAAATGGCCAGTAACAAAACTAATAATGTGGAGTAGTTAATCTGTTCAGACTGCATCATTTCTGCAGTTCTCCTGATCTCTCTTAAAGCCAATTCTCGTGCTCGTAATTGCTGTTGGGGGACCACTGGTTGTTCATTGAGGTGCCAGTCAATTTCTATGGTAGGTTCTTGCTGGAGCAGCCTTTGTAGATGAAATTCAGCCACTCTCGCTTTAGGATTGTATGTGTCAAATATGATGTGTTCACCAGAAATGAAACAGCACACTACGTGCTTTTCCAGTAAGGTGTATCCTTCTTCTTCTGAAACAGTGTATACGCGGAAAATGGGCTGTTTCTCCAGTATGTGCTGTAATGGCGATGAGGATACAGCCACTGGTACGTATGAGGTTGACGTGGGCAGTACGATCTCTTGAGGATCTTCTAAAATGGTTGAATACACATCAAACAAGGGAATGATGGCCAGAATGACAAAGAATTGTATGACAAAGGAGAATGTAAATTTTTTACTCTTGAATACCTGTTTTAATTCCCAGAGAATCATCTTACTGAATGCCATGGGTGTACCTCTCAAAGACGTCTGCTAATGTGGGGGTTATAGTCCTGATGGAGAATATTTCTTCCTGGTACTCACTGAGTAAACCAGATATGTCTTCCGGTGTTAACGAACAAATGAGTCTGTTGCTGTCTTGAGATATGACGTGGGGGGTTAACTGTTGAAGGAGGACGGGGTTTGAATTGTTGACGATCACCTCGTAGGTGGACTCCTGTTTTAATTCCTCTTTTAACTGGAGGGGTTCTCCCACCTTTACGATTTTCCCCCTGTCTAAGAATCCTACTCTGTCGCACAATTCATCTGCCTCTTCCATGTAATGTGTGCATAAAATGATGGTTTTCTTTCTTTTGAAGGTTTTGATGAATTGCCGCACTTTCTTGGCAGTGGCAGGGTCTAAGCCCATGGTGGGCTCATCGAGGATTAAGATTTCAGGATCGTGCACTAAAGCGCGGGCGAAGGCGAGTCTTTGTCTCATGCCTTTGGAGAAGGTTTCCACTTTGGAGTCTTTTCTGTGGTGAAGGCCTACAAAGGTGAGGAGATCTTCCACGCGCTGGGGACTGGAATTGCCGTATAGTGATCCGAAGTACTGGAGCAGTTCGAAGGCAGTGGGTCTGGTGTACAGGTTGGGTTCTTCAGGGAGATATCCTATCCTTTTTTTGATGTCAATGTTTTCAAAAACATCACGGTCGTCTATTAAAACTCTTCCTTTAGTTGGGTGGAGAATTCCACACACGATGCGGATGGCAGTGGTCTTTCCTGCTCCGTTTGGTCCAACTAATCCAAAAAGTTCGCCTTTTCTTATATGAATAGATAATTTGTTTAAAGCGGTAATGTTTCCAAAGGTTTTGGTAACATTTATGATCTTGATCATTGATGTGTATTGGAGAGGAGATTTATAAGTGTTTGTTACTGGCAGGTTCAGAAATTCTGCATTGGAGTGGACATGAGCATTTTTTGTGTGAATTCACAAGGTTATTGTAAAGCTGATGAAGGATAGAGAAAACCCACAGGGTTGAAAACTGACACAGATGTTGTCAAATTTCTGGGTGCTCAATGTCATACCTAGAATTGTCTTTTTTTATTGAATCAGAAAGGTTCATGATAATTTCCCTGTTACACGTGTAACATGACAGATGAAATACCCAAGGACTGGACAGCCTCTGACAACCAAAAGCTTTATGAACTTCAGAATGAAGGGAATGAAAGGCGGGGGTTGCCGAGCTTGGAAAAGGCGCAGGGTTTAGGACCCTGTTCTGTAGAGATACGTGGGTTCAAATCCCATCCCCCGCATACCTACTCTGGATTTAATTTCTGTACCTACTATTCTAGTGTTATCCTCTCTACTCTTCGAATCAACTCCCATGAACCTATATTAACAAAGGTTCGCGGGTGAGAATCAGCATAATTTGCCACATATATACTCTTAATCCAGTTCTCTAATTCGGTTTTTCTGTTCCAGAAATGTCACGCAACATTGTGGCTACCCGTAGATATCACCATTGATCATAAAATCGTCTCTAAGGTGATAATCTCTCTGCGGTGACAACCCTCTCCATCGGAACCTTTATAATAGTTCTATACAATAGTGCAACAAGGGCTCGTAGCTCAGCTGGTATGAGCGCTGCCTTCGCAAGGCAGAGGCCGCGGGTTCAAATCCCGCCGAGTCCACTAGGTATACATTCTCACTGCTGTTTAACCTTTGTGGGTTATTGGAGCAAGCCCAAGAGGATATAATTACTCCCTCAAGGTATAGTTCCCTTTCAAAGACATGACAATTGTATCCTTCTCCACCTGAAATAAAACCTCCCAATTTCTTTCTTTTACCTTTCTCTTATAAAAAGCTTTATAAAGGTTCACAAATATAGCCCTACAAGCCCTGTAATGTTATCCTTTCAGGAGGGAGAAAATGCGCTCTATTGTTGAAGACGCTGTTGAACGGGTTACGCGGGAAGAAGCTCCGCATTATACTTCTTCCGTAGATGAAGAGCTGGAAGAAATTCTGCGTTCCAGCCAGGCCAAGATCAAAGTAATAGGTGTTGGTGGAGCAGGATGTAATGCTGTCCAGCGATTATGTGAAGTAGGAGTAGAAGCTGCTGAAAAAATATCTGTCAATACAGATGCCCAGGACTTACTGAAAAAGATTGCTCAAACGAAGCTGTTAATAGGAAGAACTATTACTGGCGGCTTAGGAGCAGGTAACGATCCCATTTTAGCAGAAGAATGTGCAAAAGAAGATGAACGGCTAATACGGGATGCTCTAGAAGGAGCAGATTTAGTCTTTGTCACCTGCGGCCTGGGTGGAGGTACAGGCAGTGGAGCAGCCCCTATCGTGGCAGATGTGGCCCGGAAAATTGGCGCTTTAACCGTTTCCATCGTTACCCTCCCCTTCACGGTGGAGGGAATGCGCAGACAGCGTAATGCAGAGCGAGGGCTGGAAAATCTGAGAAAAAGCTCTGATACGGTCATTGTCATCCCCAATGACAAACTTTTGGAAATGGCTCCCGGACTGCCCATTACATCTGCTTTCAGGGTGGCAGATGATATTTTAATCAGGGCAGTAAAGGGTATTACCGATTTGATCACCATGCCGGGACTGGTCAATTTGGACTTTGCAGATGTGCGCTCCGTAATGAAAGATGGCGGCGTAGCCATGATCGGCATGGGTGAATCAGATACAGAACGCAGAGGAGATGAAGCAGTTGCAGATGCTTTACATTCGCCATTGATTGATGTGGATATAACAGGAGCCAATGGAGCCTTGATCAACATTACTGGTTCCTCAGATTTAAAACTGGAAGAAGCAGAGCACGTGGTGGAAACTGTATCAAACGAGTTGGACCCTGAAGCCATCATTATCTGGGGGGCCCAGATCGAAGAAGCGTTACACGGAACCCTCAGGGTGATGGTAGTTCTGGCAGGGGTAAATTCACCATATATATTGGGCCCTGAAAAGGGCATTAGAGTAGAAAAGGAAGGAGAATACACAAAACTGGATTTAGGAATTGAATTTTTGTAGGTCGGTACCATGGACATGAAAGAGAAACTGGGAACATACACAAGAGTGTTGCGGCTGGCCCGAAAACCTGATACCAAGGAGTACAACCAGGTAGCTAAAGTTACAGGGTTGGGAATCCTTTTAATTGGTGCTATTGGGTTTCTGATCAAGCTAGCTTCCCAATTAATTACGAGATACTACGGTTGATCACATGATCTTTGCACTTAAAGTCACGTTAAATCAAGAGAGAAATATTGCTCGCATGCTGGAGAGCAAAATACGTAGTCGGAGCATCAAGGTGCAGAGTATACTGGCACCGGAAGTTTTAAAAGGGTATCTCTTCATAGAAGCGGAAGACAAAGGGCCTGTAGAGGAAGCTATAGAAGGGCTCAGGCACGTGAGGAGTATCCTGGAAGGTGAAATAGCCTTTTCAGAGATTGAGCACTTCTTGGAAGCCAAGCCCACAGTCACCGGTATGAAGAAAGGCGACCTCATCGAGTTGATTGCAGGTCCTTTCAAGGGTGAACGAGCCAAAGTCATCCGCATCGACGAGGACAAAGAGGAGTTAACCATAGAGTTAATAGAGGCTATCGTTCCCATTCCCATTACAGTCAGAGGCGATTACGTGAGAATCGTGCAAAAGAAGTGATACCATGAAAATGCAAACTGTGGATGCTCTAGTAGATGGAGGAAAGGCTACTGCAGGACCTCCTTTGGGACCTGCACTGGGTCCATTAGGGCTGAATTTGAACCAGGTCATATCTGCCATAAATGAGAAAACAAAGGATTTTGACGGCATGAAAGTCCCTATCAAGTTACTTGTGAATCCAGAAACCAAAGAATTTGACATTAAAGTGGGCACCCCTCCTGTATCTGCTCTGGTTAAGAAGGAACTAGGAATTGAAAAAGGTGCTCAAACCCCTGGTGAAGAGGTGGTGGGCGATATAACCATGGATCAAGTGAAAAAGATTGCCCACATAAAAATGGAGAATATGCTCTCTTATACAGAGGACGCTGCAGTAAAAGAAGTTCTGGGAACCTGTGTGAGCATGGGTGTCACTGTTGAGGGGAGGTCCCCAAAAGAAGTCCAAAAGGAGCTGTAACCATGGAAGACAACGTCAAGAAAGCGGTAAAAGAGGTAACAAATACCACAAAAAACTTCACACAATCGGTAGAGATAGCTATCAATTTGAAGGAGTTGGATTTTAAGCAGTCAGAAAGCAGGATACGGGAGGAAGTGGTTTTACCCAAGGGAAGGGGAACTCCTACACACATTGGTGTGTTCGCAGAAGGTGACATGGCTCAACAGGCCAAAAAGCAGAAATTAGATGTTTACTCCAAGGAGGATATACAAGAACTGGGAAAGAACAAGAAAAAAGCTAAAAGGGTGGCAGAAACCCACGAATTCTTCGTGGCACAAGCGGACTTAATGCCGTTGATTGGGAGAACACTGGGTCCCGTTCTGGGAAGAAGGAACAAAATGCCCAAGCCTGTCCCTCCTGTGGCCCCCTTGGAACCGGTTATTACACGATTGCGCGATACAGTAGCTTTAGATTCCAAGAACAATCCCGTGGTTCACTGTTATATTGGAACAGAAAAAATGTCTGAAGATGATTTGGCAGAAAATGCTCTGGCAGTTATTCATGCAGTGGAGCGCAAGCTCCCCAGAGGGGAGGGCAATATTGCTTCCATCTACATGAAGACCACTATGGGAAAACCGGTAAGGGTGATCTGATGGTTCACGTATCTGATTTAAAAAAGCAAGAAGTGAAAACGTTGAAAAAGCTAATCGATTCATATCCTGTGGTTGGACTGGTAAATATTCAGGACATAAAAGCCAGACAGCTTCAAAAGATCAGACAGGATATGAGGGACAATGTGTTAATTCGAGCTTCCAAAAATACATTACTGGCTATTGCCTTGAAGAAGTCCAAGAAAAAATTGGGGGAGCTCACATCTCATTTGAGTGGCGGTGCCTCATTGATCTGCTGTGACATGGATCCATTCCGGCTGAACATGCTTCTCGAAAAAAGTAGGACACCTGCTCTTGCAAAATCGGGAGATATTGCACCTCAAGACATTGTCATATCTGCAGGTGATACAGGATTTCCCCCTGGTCCTTTAGTGGGAGAACTTCAGAGGGCAGGTGTTCCTGCCCGCATTGAAAGAGGTTCCATCATCGTGCAAAAGGACCACACCTTTGTGAAGGCGGGAGATGTCATCGATGAAAAACAGGCAGAAATCCTGAGAAAGCTGGGAATGGAACCCATGACTGTGGGGTTAGCACTGCTGGGTGTGTGCGAAGATGGGAAGCTGTATGAATCGTCCGTGCTGCACGTGGATGTTGAAGGTGTACAATCTCAACTGGGGTTAGCCTCCCAGCATGCTCTATCCCTCGGTGTCGAAGCGTGCATTACCACAAAAGACACTATCACCTTGTTGGTTCAGAAAGCAGAACGATACGCAGCCTCACTGGCTTTGGAAGCGGTTATTGTAGCAAAGAAAACTCTTCCGAATATTCTGGCTAAAGCTTACGCCAATGCACACGTTTTAAACAGTCTTGTCAAGGGCGAACCTGCTGCACCTGCTGCACAACCGCACGTAAAGGAAGAAGTAAAAGAGGAAAAAGAAGAAAAGGAAGGAGAAGCCCTTGAAGGACTGGGAGCTCTATTTGGTTAATTGGAGGTGTTCTCATGGAATACATATATGCAACCTTGATGCTTGATGCTCTCAACAAAGAAGTTACAGAGGAGAATTTGAAGCGCATCATTGAAGCGGCTGGAGGGACTCCAGACGAAATCCAGATAAAACAGCTTTTGGCAGCTCTGGAAGGTGTGGACATCAAAGAAGCGGTCAAAACAGCTGCGGTTCCCGTAGCAGCACCTGCTCCAGCACCTGCTGCGGCAGCACCAAGAGAAGAAGCAAAGGAGGAAAAAGAGGAAGCTAAGGAAGGAGAAGCCCTTGAAGGACTGGGAGCTCTATTTGGTTAGTTCTCCCAGATCAGGAATTTCTGGGAGCTCTTCTTCAATCTCTTCGGTAGATCTTTGTGGAGGACTCCAGAATTCGTGTTCTTCCAGCGGTAATTGTTCCCATTCGAATTCTTCCTCTTCTTTAGCAATCTTGGATAAGATGTAGACGAGGAGGATTATCACAACAATCAGTATAACAATACCAGCAAGAAACAATTTATTTTGGAGCAGCCCTGTTTTCTTCTCTGGATAGATTATTTCCTGTTCAGGTAGCTCTTTTTCTTCTCCCACTTGTTGAGCATAAAAATCATTTATAATGTCTTGCTCTGCAGTATGAAACTCTGCAAACTTCCCATTGACCAGAGCAGTCATAGCCAGAACCATCTGCTCATCTATGTCAGATATACCTGTTAGTGCAGAAACTGCACAGTAACGCCCAACCCCTCTCTCAAAAGACACTACCTGGCTGTCTTCCCACTCTACAAAGACCACTGGCATAAACAGCTCAGCATAGTTTACGTTGGTGACCTCTTTTACAATCCTCAAGTACTGGATAATACCGACTCCTCCTCTCCTGTCATCGAGAGAGGATTGTGCCACCTTCTCATTGATAGCTTTCAGGTTCTCCTCTCCCACAGTCTCATAAAAGTTGTACATGATTGTCGTACTTGCCAAATAAAAGTAATCTACCTGCTCTTCAGGCGTGTTCGGGTTCATGTAGTCCAGGTTATTCAAAGGGACTTTTCCTGTGTGTTTTTCTAATTCTGTGTATTTTTGCTCCCAGTCTATGTCGGGATAGGCCACCTCGTATAACCCCAGCCTGAGAGCACACAAATCTGCATACAAGTTACTGTAGCCCTCACATAGTGGCCAAGGTATGTTGTAGTGAATTGTCCAGAAGTGAACCAATTCGTGGAACACAATAGTGGGGTTGGGATGATCTGTCTTTAGAGCTACGAGCTTATTCAACTCATCGTTGTATCCGAGTACCCACTCCTCCATTCCCAGATCTTCTCTACCATAGATTTCGACGCTCTCAATTTGCGGAGGTAACGGAACGCCAATCAACTCTTCCAGAAGAGGGAGTGCAGCTGCTGCATTTTCCAATATGTGTTCTCCCCAGTAAGCATCTACACCCATATTTATGAACCTAACCACCACAACTCTCTCCTGTAAGTACACTGCCCTCTGGGTGATGTTGCTTGCTCCCTGTACAGGAACGAAGCTTACTAGAACCAGCATCAAAATGAGGAGCCGTTTCATTATATAACTTACTATTAAAATAGTATATAAAGGTTTCGAATAGGTTGTTCAGGTACTACAAATCGTTTGTTCCTGGTGTGTATTCATCATTAGTATTACGTACTGGCTGTCTCAGAAATGGATTTCATTTCAAATAAATGACTTTTTATCTTGATTTTATTGGATATTCGTATTTTTGTAGAAAGAAAAGGAATAACCTTTCAAAGAGAAATAAAGTAGAGACCTCTATCATCTATACCACGAGTGTATAACATACAGGGAGTTGTAAAATTGCGGAGTGATTGTCTCATATGTTACACGTGTAACAATTTATTGCTTTTTATCGCATAAATGTTGAAAAGATGACATTAAAAAAGATTACTTCTTTATTCCACTTTCCCCATACCAAGTCCCCCTCTTTTTACATATATTCTCACTCGCATTCCTCGTTCTCATCCCTTATTGCCATCAACGGTTACGCTACACACTGGACGGATCACTCTTCAATCAAGTCAAAACAGGATAAATATGTTGGACCAAAGAACTGTACAACCCGGGAGTTTGTACTGAAAAGAACAAACCTAACCCTTAAAAGCTATAAATTCCATAAGGGAATGAGGTGATGTATGAGGGATCAACTAGTATCGAGAGATTATCTACAAGTCGTATATCCAGCGATGTACAATGTATGTAGATGGGATGAATTTGAAGTAATCTTCAGCAAAATAAAAGGAGGTGACATGTATGGTAAAAAAAGCATTACTGGTGGGAATTAATGACTACAAGGGGGTTAGTGATTTAAGAGGATGTGTCAATGACGTCCTTGATATGCACTTTTCTCTTCGCAGCCTCTTCAATTTTCAGACTGAGAATATTCGTGTTCTAACAGACAGCCGGGCTACGAAAGCTAATATACTCCACCGGCTGGAATGGCTCGCAGAGGATGTTGAACCTGGTGATTCTGTAGTGTTTCACTTCGCAGGACACGGTTCCCAAATCAGGGACCGGGACGGTGATGAACTCAAGGACTCTCTTGATGAACTCATTTGTCCTTATGATATGGACTGGGATGGTACATTCATTACTGACGATGACCTGAATAGTATCTTCAAAGATGTGCCAGAGGGCGCCTTACTGGAAGTCTTCTTTGATTGCTGTCATTCCGGGACAGGGTTAAGAGAGATGGGGCTGGAACCTCCTCCTGAGTTAACTGTAGAACATCCTACGCTCAACCGTTATCTTCCGCCACCTGCAGATATTTTCCTCCGCTCCAGCTGCGAAGAAGATAGTCTGCAGCCAAAAGGATTCGTTCAAGGGTTTGTAGAGAGAGGCACCATAAATCATATTCTCTGGTCTGGATGTAAGGCAGAACAAACCTCTGCTGATGCCCACATTGGTGGCCGGTACCATGGGGCCTTTACGTACTACTTAAACGTCCACTTAAGGCGCAGCCCACAGGTCTCACGGGATACACTCCTCCAGAAAGTTCGCGCTTCACTAGATCATGCAGGATACCGCCAAACCCCGCAATTAGAGTTGGACGCCACCAGATTGGACCGAGTAATCTTTGTGGATGAAGAACCAGAAGAAATCTGAACCCCTCACACTCTTCAATTTTTTTTATTTTGTAGAGGTCATGCATGTACCAATGTTCCTCTGTCTAAGCTGCCAGCCTCACGTGGGTAACCATCTTGTTAAACCCCATTGAGGTTGTCAAGTTCTTGGTGGATAGAACCTCTCCGAGTTCATAAATTGTCTCTTTATAATTGAATTAGAGATGAAATGATAGTTTAACTGAAATGTTACACGTGTAACACATTGACATCCAAAGATGTGACATCCCAATAGAAAGGTTTATAAGAGGGTGCACACATCACAAAACAGGGGACATGGTGTAACCAGGCTATCATCGCAGGCTCCAGAAATCCAAAGCACAGGTTTGCTGAGGCTGATGCCAATGACGAGTTTTTGGAGCATGAAGAAACCTGTGGATCGGAGTTCAAATCTCCGTGTCCCCACCATTTTTTATCACAATTGTGATGTTACCTTCTTCATACCCTCTCAAAGGGGACAGCAAACCCTTAACAGTAGATTCTATAACACTTTTGGTAAAGGGATTCAACTCCATCTTCTTTCCATTGATTTCAACTATAACTTTACTCATGATCTCTCTTGGATTATCCATATAAAAGATTTTTTCATGTGGAATTCTCCCTCTCACCTCTCACCAGAACCTATTCATAATCCACAAAAAGATGTTACGTGTAACATGTAAAGACTTCTCCGGTTTGAGAGACAGGATATATATCATATAGATTGAGAAGGCAGTATAATGGATGAATAATTAAGAATTTCCTTTGATTTATAAGATAAATACTAAAAAATCATTAGAAAGTTAGGGCTACAGCATCCATACTGGTGTTCTGAAGAAGGGGTCTTGACCTATAAAAATAAAATATTTTGCTTTTAAAAGAGAAATAAATAAAGAATTATTTTTGTATAAAATAGGGTAACCAAAAAATTTATAAAGGTCAATAGAAAGAAAAAGCTGAGATAAACACAAAAACAAAAGGAGGTGTATAATCTATGAAATTCAAAGCTAAGAAAGCTGAGAATGTTGCTACTACCGCTGGTGTTGATTCATCCTTTGGTGCTATTGCTCCATGGAAGGAAGCCAAGACACAATGCTGGTAGATCCGTGCCGTAGATTTGTTAAGATTTTATCTTTTTTTTATTTTTTTTAAAAAACCCTATTCGGTGGTGATAATGTGACATATCTAAGAGTTATCAAGACACCTTTGGTGAGAAGAACACCCCTCGGAATGTATCTTTGTTATCCTCACCATTATGAGCTTGAAACATTTTCCTCCATCATAGAAATTGATGAAACTACAGAGGGATTGCTGAACCTATGTGATGGTAAGCATACACGAGAGGATATTCTCAAATTATTGTCAGAAGAGAGTGGAGAACCTGCAGAAGAGTTTGCAGATGACTTTGATGAGTTCGTGCAGTACATGGTTGATGAAGGTATTCTAGAATGGAGAGAAGAACCATCATTTGTCGAACCGCTCTACAAGAGAGACAGGCCCTACAGTATCATCATAGCACTAACTTCAGCCTGTAACCTTCGTTGTCCTTTTTGCGCAGTTCATGCAGGGGACACTCGTAAAGATGATATGGTATTTGATGACATTGTTCCTCTTGTTGAACAGATAAAGAAGCTGAAACCAACGCCTGTAACTATAAGTGGAGGCGAACCACTGATCAAAAAAAAGATGCTCCTCTACATATTGGAAGAACTTTCCTCAATGAGGGAGATAGACTTGAGTGTTTTCACCAATGGTACTCTGATAACCAAAGACTACGCACAGCAGTTGTATGATGCAGGGTTAAGAGTCGCCAGAGTGAGCATTGATGGACATACAGCAGAGCTGCACGATCATATCAGAGGCACGAAGGGAATTTTCGACAAGACTGTTCGGGGGATAGAAAACTTGAAAGATGTTGGTATCTATGTTAATACAGTGTCTGTGATCTCCTCGATGAATTATCAATACCTGAAAGAAATCAGAGAGTTTGTAAAGCAGATAGCAGACAGCTTCAACATCAATTCCGTTGCCCCCTCTGGGAGAGCATTTGGTACAGATCTACTCTTGAGTCCAGACAATACATTCAGTGTTGGAATGTCCAATTTTGATTCAGGAGGAATTCGCACTCTCATTACCCCTCGTGATAGGTGCGTTATGGGAGAGCATGTTTACATTGCTTCCAATGGAGATATTTTCCCTTGTGCCCAAATGCAATTCCCTGATGTAAAGATGGGGAATATTAAAGAGAATGATCTTTCAGAAATCTACAAGATTGAGTTAGTGCAGAACATTTTGAAATTGACAGTTAAAGACTTTGGACAGTGCAAGGAGTGCGATATTCGCTACTTCTGTGGAGGAGGATGCAGAGGGTTTGCCTACAGATACACTAGTTCATTCCAAGGTACAGACCCATTTAATTGTGAAATATACAAAAGGATGGCTTGCAGTATCTTGGAAAATGGAGAAGAGACTACCAAAAGAATCTTGCAGGAACTCTTAGAATCTACGAAAGAGTTAGGATAATAACTTTTGTCAGTTTACCCGCAGTTTCAGATGTTGACACATATGAGAAATCAGCGCGTGAGAAGGAGGCTGGTACCATACATAAGAGTAAGAGCTACCTGAGGGTTAAGCACCAGGTAACAATCAGGTATACCCATTTTGGGGACTACCTTGTATGCGATGATGGTTTGCTTGAGATAGATGACTCTACCATAGAAGTATTGAAACAGTGCGATGGCTGTCATACTGTTGAAGAAATTGCAGAATGGGTAGCTGAAAAAGAAGGAGAACCAATGGAAACAGTACGTGAGGAACTGGAACATCTTTTGGCCACATTACTTGAAGAAGGTGTAATTATCTACAAGGATTCTCTAGATCCTATTGATCCTATCTATGGTTATGATAGGCCTTTATCAGTTATCTGGGAGATTACCTACGCATGCAACCAAAAATGCAGGTACTGTATTGCGAGAGCAGGGAGACCAGATCCTGACGAGCTTTCGCATGAGGAGATAGACACAGTTTTAGACGAGTTGACTGAGCTGAAGGTGGGATTAATTAATATTACCGGTGGGGAGCCATTGATAAAGAGGGACACTGCTCTTCACATAGCCCGAAGAGCCTCCAACCATGGCATTGAGCTTGAGCTATTAACCAATGGCACGCTGGTAACCCCCAGAGTGGCAAGGGAGTTTTATGATGCAGGCGTTCAGCATGCTCAGGTGAGTCTGGATTGTGCACAACCAGACATTCACGATAGACAAAGAGGAGTAAAAGGTGCTTGGGCGAAAGCTGTTGAAGGGATTGAGAACCTCAGAAATGTTGGAATCAACGTCATGGCTGCTGCAGTTGTGACCAGTGAAACACTAGAGTACTTTGAAGAGACGAGGGATTTCTTGAGGAAGATAGCTGACACTGTTAAGATGAGTCCTGTTATGCCTATGGGACGTGGTGAAAACAATAGCTGCCTACTTACATCTGAAATGTATTATAAATTGTTAGAACTAAGAAATACTACAGAAGAGAATCAACTTTTTGATTATGTTTTTCCCAAAGAAACATGTTCTATTGGTACAACGCCGGTCATTGCTCCTAATGGGGACGTATATCCATGCATGCTCACCAAATATGACGAATTGAAGCTAGGAAATGTAAAAAAAACATCTATACGATCCATCTATGAGAACTCAGATCTGCTCCAGGAGCTCTTCGACTGGAATGTTGACAAGGTTGAACCATGTTCTACCTGCTGGAACCGCTACTACTGTGGAGGAGGGTGCAGAGGCTGTGCGTTTGCATACCATAGAACTATCTACAAGAATGATCCCTATCAGTGCACAGCACGCAAAAGATTTGCTAAGGAGTTATTGGACCGCGGATATCCTTTAACAAGGAAAAAACTAAAAAAATTGATCTCTTTAGCACGAAAAAACCCTGAAAAGGGATACCACAGTTGATGATTACCAGATAACAAATGAAACAAGGATTGAATTCCACAATCTATATAGAGAAGAAGAAGATGGATTCATACGAGTGGGAAAGCAGAACATGGCCTCCTTGTTTGAGCATACCAGCTGAAGTTGTTGAGATCATAGACCTTCTGGATTTGGGAATGATAGTGGGGAAACCAAGAGCATCCTTCTCCTCAAAAAAATGCTACAAATGAAATCAACCTCCAATCCAAAAAAGGGTCTGATGAAGAATTGGAAAAAAGTTCTTGGAGATGTAACAAGAATGAGAAATAAACTAAAAAATACCACTTGTGGTATGAGTAACCTTTATTAACCTAACAGAAATCTCCTTCTCATGAAAGTAGATGTGGACTGTACCATGAATGGTGAGGCAGAGATCAGTATATCGTTGCTGGAGAGAGTATCGCGGGAAGAGTTTGAAGAATTCACCGAACTCATGAGAAGAGAAGGGTTTGAATACGACCATTATGACCACTCCAATTCCTTTACAACTGATAACCCACGAATGCTCAAAGCTATGCTCGAGTTTTTGGATAAGGAGTTTGAGGTTTCAGGCACTTTGAGAGGAACAAAAAAGTACACGTGGGATGAAAGAGATGCATTTGTCAAAGAATTTACTGACTTGCATTCTGGCCAGTAATGCATATATCTGCGAGAAAGCACTGGCCACATAGAGGAGTGTGTGGTTTGCATATGTCTCTTCCAAAGGTTACCAATAAGTGGTTGATAGGAATCCAATCCTTTCTACAGAAGAGGTTCATCAACTCGATTTCTGTTTCTTCTGGAGTTTTGGTAGATACTAACCCCAGGCGATTTGCTATCCTGTGGACGTGGACATCTACTGGAATGGCAGGTATTCCAAAGCCGTAAACCAAAACACAGTTAGCAGTCTTCCGCCCCACACCCTTCAAAGAGAGTAATTCCTTGACGTCACATGGTACTTCTCCGTGGAAGTGGTTCAAAATCTGCTGGGCTACCTCTTTGATCCAGTGAGCCTTCACATGGTAAAACCCTGCAGGTCTTATCAACGGTTCAATCTCTTTTATGTCTGCATAGGCGAGCTTTTCTACTGTGCCAAATTTCTGGAATAACGCGCGTGATGCTTTCGCTGTGTTCTCATCTTTTGTCCTCTGGGACAGGATAGTGGATATCAGCACTCTGAAGGGGTCTCCTCGCCGTTCAGTATACGTGTAGTGCTGTTTGAGGCGGGCTAACACATCATCGGATGAGATAATTTTCATAGTTTAAGTCCATGTCGACAAATGCATTGGCCACTCGTCTCAGATCGGAAGACGTACTCTTCCCAAAGGCCATGACCTCCACTCTCGTACCTCGCGCTTTCAAGTGCTCCACCAAAGCTACGAAATCACCATCACCTGACACCAGTATGACAGTATCCAGTTTTTCTGCCAGTTTTATGGTATCGATAGCAATCCCCATGTCCCAGTCTCCTCTTTTGGTTCCATCATAATACGTTCTTAACTCTTTGATTTTCACTTCATACCCGATATTTCTCAACGCTTCAAAAAAGCTCTCTTCTTCTGGTATATCTGCCCTGATCACGTAGATGATGGCCCTTATTAACTGTCTTTGGTTTAATCCAACTTCCAACACTTTTCTGAAATCTACTTTTGCTCCATACAGATTTTTTGCTGAATAGTACAGGTTCTGCGTATCCACAAATATGCCGACACGCTGCCATCTATAGATTTGTATCATAATACCACCTAAACGATTCTCGCTGTTGAGTAGTCAAATACAATAGTTCCACGAACCTGGTAGTTAATATACTCTTTGGATTGAGCAGGTCTTATCCCCTTGTGAATGATAGCCACCCGTTGAAGCTGGCCTCCTCGTTCGTGCATCTCTTTCAATTCAATGCGGGTATTCACCTGGATTTGGTGGTTGTACACACTGGTGAAACCAAGAGTAACTCCTTTGGACATCAAAGAGTAGGTGAACTGGTTCATGTGGTACCTGTCCAGGAGCCCCTCTTCAATTCTGAAAGGATCTAAATCATCAAGAGAATCAAATAAAAAGAGAGAACACCCTTCTTTTTCGAATAAGTAGGTGATAACATCCAGAAGGTGGAACTGGGTGTACTGGCTTTCCAGCTGGATGGACTTTACAGGAGTTTGTAAAGCAATCTTCTTGTAGTATTTTCTGTATCGTACATCTATGGGAAGTGTTACAGCTAAAAGGTAATGGTTGTACCGTAGGTCATTCTCCAGGTTCAACTGTAAGATGTCCAGAAACTGGGGTAAAGCCAGCTCATGGGATACATAACAGACTTTCTGTTTTCTTTCAATGTTTCGAGCTGCTGTGCTGGCCATTAAAGAGGTTTTGCCCAGTCCTGATGCACCAAAAACGATTCCTGCAGAACCAACATTGTATTTTTTCTGGGAAAGAAGTTCTTCAATGTAGTAGAGAGGACGCTCTTGTGCAAATGTAATTTCTTCCATCGCATACCAGTAGATGAAATGTTTATAAAGGTTTCTCAGGAGGAGGATTGCGTTTTGTGGTGTCGCTTTTTGCTGTTTCGTGCTATTTTTTTGAGAAGAAAAAGATTTCATATTAAAATGAAAATTGAAATAAAGATGTAATATACCTATAAAATGTGAGAAAATATGTTATACATGTGACAATCTATTAACTTTTATCACATTAATTCTGAGAAGGTGACAATAAAAAAAGTTGAAGTTCTTCATCCAGTGAAGATTTGACAATCTCTTAATGTGAACCTTTAAATTGTGAGCTGCTTTTTGCAGATTGTGACTACTACAGCTGTCATCCCTGCCTACAATGAAGCGGGTAATATCAAAAAGGTAATCTCTGAGACGCTACCCTTTGTAGATGAAATTCTGGTCATCGATGACGGTTCAGACGATGAGACTGCCTTACTTTCACAAAAAGCGGGGGCCACAGTAGTGAGTCAACCTCACCAGGGGTATGTACAGGCATTAAAGCGTGGATTTCAATCTGCCAAAGGAGACATTGTTGTCACGTTAGATGCAGATGGAGAACACGATCCTTCTGACATTGTAAAGGTGGTAGCCCCCATCCAGAACGGAAAAGCAGATCTGGTTTTGGGACGTCGTAAATACATACCTTCAGTATCTGAACGATTCATTGGCACAATAGTGATGGTAAAAGCTGCAGTTTATGATCATGGTACAGGATTTCGCGCTTTGACAAAGGAGTTAGCAGTAACATTAACATTAAGGGGGAAATGCACGTGCGGTACCTTTGTTTTGGAAGCTGTATCAAAAGGGGCACGAATCACAGAGGTTCCCATAACAATAAGAGAAATAGAGAAAAAAAGGAAGAGAAAATGGATACATGTAATCCAGATAATTTATGTTCTTTATCAATTCATTAAATCATAACATGATCGATTTTTCATTTTTGTTATTTTTATATTTATTTTTTTCTTAGATTTTCTATTCTCATTTAAATCTTAAACCCAAATGTTACACGTGTAACAAAATTGAGATAAGCACCAAATAACTACTCTCTTGCCTGCAGAGTCTAAATCGTACAATTAAGAGCAACCAATGTATTCAGCTGCTCTCCTTCCACAAGAGATCAAAATACTGTTTAAAGCCTGCAGCTAAACTGTGGTTCTCAGATAAGACTGCAAACCGCATGAAAACGGGTATGGATTCTTCTTCTACTAAAAACAAGACGGCACCCCGATCGTAATCAAAACTGGGATCAATTAAGGTGAACCTGATGGGCAGCTTATCTGGAGACGTTTTCACCTCTGCTCCCATTGTTACGAGTATATCCTTCATTTGATGCTGGGTGTTCAGATCCTTTTCAGATAAATACGTAGTATTCAGGAGAATTACTTTAAGAGAAATTCCTTTTTTTAATGAGGGTTCTAACCAATTTCTCACTTTAGGAAGGTATTCAAAAGCTCTGGAGACCACGTTTATCTCTTTCTGTGCTTTCTGGTATAGTTTCCGGGTTTCTATCTCAGAAGCTGTTCCTACAGTAATTATCTCCAGGAATTCTTCTTCTGTTTCTGTGGCCAAACTCTTCTCGTACAAAGATTGCAGTAAATCTAACCTGGAGGAGGCAATATCTGTAATAGCACTGATTTCTCTTTGAAACTGGGTTTCTTTGGCAATTTTTAGGTTTTCGAGACCTACTTCTGGCTGTATGGGTTCAAACTGCAGAGGCTTGGTCCCGATCTGTTTGACCAGACGGAGAGCGCACAACTCCTGGAGGACTGCATAGATTTTTGCTTTAGGTACACCTGACGCTTTGGAAATGTCTGAAGCCTTACTCTTCCCTAACGCATACAGGGTAGCCAATACGCGTGACTGGTACTTTCCCAGTCCTAAGTTTTGTAGTGCATCTTCCACACGAGCAATTTCTGGCTTTGAGATCATTGAAAATTGTTAAAGTGTAAGGCTAAAAAGCTTTTGGCTCAACTGGTGACAATCTTTTAAAATGTGCTCGTTGCACGGTATGAGAGAATCTGCAATTCTATACCAAATGAAATGCACTCAGAAATACTGATGAGAATGGAGTTAATAGGTGCCGGGGGATTCGTCATGGAGTTAGGAGGAACCTTATCAATTGGATGATCATTGTCCGGAGTATGGCATACCTGCAGTGGTGGGGGTGAAAAATGCCACAAAGATTATTAAGAATGGACAGGTAATTACAGTAGATGGTACTAAGATTAGTGTATATCAGGTGATATCATGAACGTAATAACAATAACCCCAGAAGATGAATATCCACACACACCTCTTCAAAATCCTTTGTGGTGGGAGAACTACCATTTCAACGGGTATGATCCAGTAAAAAAGATAGGGATTACCACCTACACGGGTATCAAGCCCGTTCTAGGAGTAAGAGAAGAAATTATAACCGTATACTCTGATAATCCTCTTTTCTTTCAGAATGAGGAAGAACTAGGGGAAAATGTGCTCACATCAGGTAGTCTAAAAATGGAACCCTTGCACCTGTTGAAAGAATGGAGAGTCCATATGAGAGATTCCTTCTTAAGGACGGAGGACGGTGTTCCCTCACACAGTAAAGAGAATGTGGAATTTAACTTGCGTTTTGAGGCTGATATGTTGCCCTGTGGGTTCAGGACAGAAAGAGGAGACCGATACGAGCAGCCAGGCTCTTTGAAAGGAGAAATACAGGTTGGTGAGAGCAGTGTGCATTTTGAGGGAAAGGGGATCAGAGACCATTCCTGGGAAATCCGGCATATCCCAAGCTGGGGTGAGTGGTATGCATTGATGGGTTGTTTAACCCCGGGGTTTGTGAGTTGTGCGTACATGACAGTAGGCGGGAGAACATTCTGCCAGGGATGGGTAGGAAGAGACAGGTATTATGACATTCAGAACATACAAGTAGACTCTGTGTTTTCCAATGATGTACTGGAGGAGTGCCACATGGAGGTTGAAACACGTGAGGAGACCTTGAAAATTGACTCGCACTTGATTTCTTTCGTGACCATCCCTATGGGAGAGAACCAGGATGAGACTAAGGTGAGGGAGACACTGGTTGAAATTGAAGGGGGTGGGCATGGACTTTTGTGGTATGGGAGGTAACTTGAGAACGAAAAGGAAGTGTATTGCTCCTTCTCACAACATAATAGCATTTCAAGATCATTCTTGTATTGATCTGGAAGAAAAGAGGTTGCAGAGATGTTACACGTGTAACAACCTGAGACAACTGGACGATTGGAACACCAAAGGAATCATTTCTCATGCAGAACCTTTAAAAGTTGTGGTGAAAAGAGCACGTAATGCATCTTCTAGGCTTTGTGGTAAATCCCATTGCTGGAATGGGTGGTCGTGTCGGACTAAAGGGGACAGACAATGTTGTAGAAGAAGCCATAAAGAGGGGTGCAGAACCTGTATCGGGAGTAAGAGCATCCCACATGCTGAAAACGTTAATCCGAGCCCGAGATCAGTACAAAAGGGAATTACCTGTGAGATGGGTTACTGCCTCTGGAAAGATGGGTGCTGACATTCTGGAAGAATCTGGATTCTCTCACCATGAGTATGAAGTTGTGTACCACTGTCCTGATATAACCACAAAAGAGGATACGCAAAAAGCATGTAAAGAATTTCAAAAACGGAACGTAGAATTAATTGTGTTCTGCGGAGGAGATGGCACAGCCAGAGATATTTACGAGGTGGTAAATGCTCACATACCTGTGGTAGGTATCCCTTCAGGAGTGAAGATGCATTCAGGAGTATTTGGGGTCAATCCAGAAAGTGTGGCAGAAGTCGTTTTAGCTTTTGCAGAAGGGAAGCTGCATACGAGCGAAGTGGAAATCATGGATTTAGACGAAGAATTATACAGAAAGGGGGAGTGGAATATAAAGTTACACGGGATTGCAGTGACACCTTTTGAGGACACTTACATACAGAGTGCCAAAACTATTATTCGGGGACCTTCTGAAGAAGAACTCAAGAAAGAGATTGCAGACTATATTATTGAGGAAATGGAATCAAATACATTATACATTCTGGGATCCGGGAGCACTTTAAAGACTATTGGCGAGAGCCTGCACATTGATAAAACGTTATTAGGAATTGATGCAGTCTTCAACAAAAAGCTAGTTGCGAAAGACGCAAATGAGAAAGATTTACTAACTCTTTTAGACCAGTACGAAAATGTTCGGTTGATTGTAAGCCCCATTGGGGCCCAAGGATTCATTTTAGGAAGGGGAAACCTTCAGTTGAGCCCTGAAGTCATCAAGAGAGTTGGACTGGACAACATTACTGTGGTGGCCACTCCTGCCAAGCTGCAGCACATTAATACGTTGAGAGTGGACACCCAAGATAGGGAGCTGGATGAAGCCTTCGTAGAAAAGAGGTACATTAGAGTCATTGTGGGATACCACACTATGGCAGTGCGAAATATTGAAGTTCATGTACAACCTTAAATACCCCCATACACAAGGGGATTATTACTCACTTATTGTGGTTTGTTCGTTGATTATTTTGTGGGATAGGGTGGATACTCTCCTTCAAGGTTCCTTCTCAGCTGACTAGGTGAAACTCTCTTAGCCCATTCTTCACTGCCACGGATAGCCTCCAGATACTCCGGTGAAGCTTTATGAGTTTCGATGGCTTTGATTAACCCATCAAGTTTATTATTAAAATTACTTTGGTCGAACACAAACTCCCTCCAGCCTAATGCAAATGCAGGCGGGCGAACATCTTTATGTCGCAATCGAAACACGCGTCTATTCAGAGCGTCCATAAAAGCCTCTTCAAAAACTACCCACTCAGAAGGAGCATAACTTCCAGATGACTCATCCATTGGTGGTTCATTCTCCAATTTGTTTTTCTCTGTAGGAAGATGCAGAGATACAAGTATAGGACATGCACGGAGCAAGCCAGTTACATCTTCATATACTGTTCGGGTTCTTGTAATATCAACGTTCACAGGACCCAGTCTAAGTCCTCGCAAAGCCTGGACAACTTTCCAAGCATATTCAACAGTTGGTTCTTCCTTTCGAGCATTCGTAGCAAAGAAACACCGCGTAAAGAGAGTTTCTATTCTTTCTAGCCGAAAATCTTCCTCAAAGAGGTCCACAGATGATTTTTCTAGCATTGAAGCATGCTTATCTAAGCTTTTTTTTAGTTTTTTATGAAGCTGTATTCTCATTTCTTGTAGATCATCTGGGAGAGCGGTTTTTGACACATCAACAGCAAATACAAAAGTTGCTTTTTCAATTGGGCCTTTCTTCTCAAGCATAAAGTTATCTGCAGCATATATATTGAAACCTAATAAAGTGAGATTCTCTAGAACTGATCCAAAATACCCTTTGAATATTCCTTCTTCTGAACAAATCTGCAATTTCATTGAGATCTGGACCATTCTTGAGTGATAAGGAAGAAACGTTAGACGTATGTACCTCTCTTCAGTATCGGGGGTGAGTATACAATACTCAGGTACTGGGGTTCCACGGTTGGGATATTCTGTGACTATAATGGAATCAAACAAGTGGAACTTATTACTGTCATAGAATTCTCTTAAATCTAATGAATAATGCTCTACATGCCCTACATATTGACACTCAGGGACAACATGGTGTCGCAGGTTTTGGAGGACTTTCAAGGGAATAAGAATTACCCGATCTAGGCCAGTTCTGAATTCTTCAGACTCACTTAACGCTCTTTTTTCCCTAAGTCTTGCAGTGATCTTTTCTTTTAGATTATTTATACCTTGATCTACAAGATATTCAGAGGGTAGTTCGACAACGGATGTCCAACAACCTTCTCCAGATGCAGTAGTAGCTGCTGCCCAAGATGCAAAGAGATTTATTCCCATCTCACTAATGACATTAGCAGCAGAGCTGAGGCTTCCTGGACCTCTTGACAGATAGATGACCAGCTTGAAGGCACGGTCCCATATTTTTGGCGGAATGCTGGATAAGACTATAGTCGGATAAGGTGCGCCTGCTAACCGTAATGCATACAAATAACAATCATTCCTTATGCCAAGTTCTGAGAGAATCTCTTTGGCCACGTTGATCTTACTTCCTCTAAGAGGAACGAAGTGTGATATACGCATAGGACATTACCTCCCTTTGGCTTCAATGGCTGAAAAACTGTAGAATGACCACGCAAAGAGGGTTTCATTCAGTTTCATAACAAAAAACGTCTTTTTTTCAAATATAGGAGTATATATGAATCCCATAGCATTTATTTTTTTGTTTTTATGTGCAAAATGTTGCTTGTGCATTTCCATACACCTCCATTCTAATTGAACGACATCTTCTTGGTGAATTCAAATCCCTGAGAATCCTGCCAAGTAGCTGACTATGCAGTTCTTTTTACTATTATTCGAGTTCTTTTTAAATCTTTCGCTTAATCCAGATGTTGGCAAGGGTTTACAGAGTTGTAACGATGTGGTAAATTCCAACCTGTTTGACCATGCAAAGGTAAAAAAGGTTGTTTTGTAAGTTCGTTCGCTGTATATCTTATGTTTTGGAAATCTTGAAGTATCTCTTTGAAGAATATTATTAATAAAACCGTTCTACCATTCTACTCCATACCTGCATGTTGAGAAAGAGAACCAGCAAGGCGTAGTACCTATAACCTTAAATACCCTGTTATAAAGATAAGTATTCAGAAAAGGAGGAATGAAATGAAGGACACAATGTTGGCAGTCCTCAAGACAAGACCTGAACCTGGAGGAACTGAACTCATAGAAGTACCCATACCAAAACTGGAACCTAACGATGTTTTGATAAAAGTGAAGATCTGCTCTATCTGTGGGACTGATGTCCACATCTACAACTGGAATCCTTGGGCACAGAATAGAATTAACCCTCCCTTACTACACGGTCATGAATTTGCGGGAGAAGTGGTAGAAATTGGAACGAATGTGGAGCACATTAGCGTGGGAGATTATGTATCGGCGGAAGGTCACTTTTTCTGTGGGGACTGCAATAACTGTAGGATGGAAATGCGCCACATATGTGGCAATTTAAAAATCTTAGGTGTGGATACTGATGGCATCTTTGCAGAGTATGCTAAAATTCCTGCCCAGAATGTGTGGAAGAACGATCCTGATTTACCTTTAGAGTACGCCAGTGTCCAGGATCCTCTAGGTAATGCGGTACATACAGTGTTTGCATCTGATGTACCGGGGAGAAATGTGATCATACTTGGATGCGGGCCCATTGGGTTGTTTGCCACTGCTGTCTGTAAAAAAATCGGTGCTGCTCAAATCTTCTGTACAGAAAAGAAATACGAGTACAGGGCAGATATTGCCAAAAAAGTGGGAGCAAACAAAGTCTTTTTTGGAGATGAGGATGTGCACACGGAAGTCATGGATGCGACAGACGGTGTGGGTGCAGATGTGGTGTTGGAGTTTACAGGCAGCCCTGAAGCTGTTAACCAGGGCCTTGAGTTACTACGGCCTGGCGGTACCATTGTCCTTTTGGGATTATTTTCGAGAGAGTTTTGCACAGATCTGACCAACAATGTAGTATTCAAATATACCAGCATCAAAGGGATTACAGGCCGGTTAATCTGGGATACCTGGTACAGGATGAAAGGACTCTTTAAAGCAGGGTTAAATCTGGATCCAGTAATAACCCATAAATTTAAATTTGAGGAATTTTTTGAAGCAATGGATGTGATGAGATCCGGAAATTCTGGAAAAGTTGTTTTATACATGGAATAGGAGGGATGAAATGAAGAGAGATCCTACTGGATTTTTGAGAGAGGAATACCAGAAGCTGGTGGACCAGGGTCTGGACTGGAAATTACGGGTACTGGAAGGACCTTCCGCTCCCCGATGTATAGTAGAAGGGAAAAAAGTGATGATGCTGTGTTCCAACAACTACCTTAATTTGTCCAACCATCCCAAGCTGAGAGAAGCTGCCAAAACCATCATCGATACCCATGGTGCGGGTTCAGGTTCTGTCCGCGCTATTGCAGGGAACATGGATATCCATGTTGAAGTGGAAAAAGCGTTAGCACGCTTCAAGAGGACAGAATCAGCCTTAGTGTACCAGACCGGGTTTGCAGCCAATTCTGGGTTAATACCCCAGTTGGTAGACAAGGGAGACCTGATCATATCAGATGAGTTGAACCACGGCTCCATTATTGATGGGGTCAGGCTCACTCCAGCAGATAGAGCAATTTTCAAGCACAAAGACTACGGGAACTTAGAAGATGTGCTCAACGAGGCTGAAAAAAAGAACTACCGCAGAATTTTGATCATAACAGACGGCGTTTTCTCCATGGATGGAGATGTAGCTCAAATGGACAAAATTGTCAAAGCAGCAGAAGAGCACGGCGCCATGACCTATGTGGATGATGCCCATGGTGAAGGTGTTCTGGGCGAAAACGGGAGAGGTATTGGTGCCCACTTCCACATAGAAGGGAAGATCCACGTAGAAATGGGAACCTTTTCCAAGGCCTACGGTGTCGTCGGAGGATTGATTGCAGGCAGCCAGGATCTCGTCAATTTTGCGTACAACAAATCCAGGACCTGGTTGTTATCTGCGTCTCATCCGCCCCAAGTATCTGCAGCACAATTAGCAGCTATCAACATTTTGGAAAAGGAACCTGAACACTGGCAAAGACTGTGGGACAATACCAACTACTTCAAAAAAGAGTTGAAGAGCATGGGATATGATACAGGATTTTCAGAAACCCCCATTACTCCTGTGATCGTGGGAGAATCAAGTGTGGCCAAAGAACTCTCCAAGAAATTGTTTGAAAATGGTGTCTTTGCATTGCCTATTGTGTTTCCCATGGTGGCCAAGGACAAAGCCAGGATTAGAACCATGATGAATGCGGGGTTAACAAAAGACGATTTAAATGAAGCGTTGAGTGCCTTTGAGAAGTGCGGTAAAGAATTAAAGATTCTCTAAAAGTATTCAACAGAATACGTGGAGTTACCAGCTTTCGCAGTCTTTGTCCTCTCTTTTCTTTTTTTGCACAAAATTGTCACTCTCATAAAAAATGGAAGAACCACACCTATTTTTTTCACATTTCGATACAGAGAATGGTTCACTAATTATCAGCACAATACTGCAAGAGATACTGCCGTGCTCAATGAGTGAACGCTCAATGGCCCTTCAAGTAATACTTAAATACTCTAAAAGAAATCTCCCCATCATGAAAGTGGTCTTCTCACCTCGATGCTTAGAATTCAGAGAACCAGGACATCCTGAATCACCAGAACGAGTCAAGCACGCTCACAAACTGCTGGTGCAGAAAAGGTATGAATTCACTGAACCTTCCCCCTGTACAGAAGAGGATCTCCTCCGAGTACACACCCGCGAACTGATGGAAAGTGTTCAGGAAAACTCCTTTTTTAATTTTGATTGTCCCAACATTCCCCATATCTACGATTATGCACGTCTATCTGCAGGAGGAGCTCTCTTAGCATTGGATTTATCCATTTCTGATGAGGGGAGTTTCTCGCTGATGCGCCCTCCAGGACACCATGCTTCTCGCAGCCGACTGGGGGGGTTCTGCTATTTCAATAATATTGCCATAGCAGTCGCCAAAGCTTTGGAAACATGTGAAAAGGTTGCTGTTATAGACTTCGACTGCCATCACGGAAATGGTACACAAGCAATCTTCATGGGAAACGAGAGAGTCCTGTATGTTTCCTGGCACCAGGTCCCTTTATATCCGGGGACTGGTCACGAAAGCAAGTCAAACTGCTTAAACTACCCAATGCGTCCAGGTACTGATCATGAAGCATTTATGAGGCTGTTCGAAAGAGGACTAGAAGAAGTTGAAACATTTAATCCAGATTTAATTGCCGTATCAGCAGGGTTTGACGGCTACATTGGAGATCCTCTGTCCATGCTCCGGTTTGAAAAGAGAACCTACCTAGAAATTGGTGAAAAGATCAAGTCTTTTGATATCCCTAGGTTTGCAGTCTTGGAAGGTGGATATGGAGTAGAACTTCCAGAATGTATCTTGGAGTTCTTACAAGGGTTTTTTTGATTTGCAGAAAATATTATTGTTCTTATGCCCTTCATCCAAGCTGTGACTTTCTGTTGTGCACAAAAAATTATCCATCAGTCAAAGTCTTGGGCTGTATTATAGTACTGTGAATTCTCAGTATCAAGATGTTGCTCTAACCATCTCGTAACATCCAAAGCCTTCTCACAATAAAACCTAACTACACAGGTTTGTTACACGTGTAACATGGCAAAATTGTTATTGATCTGCATGATATTGAAAAAAGATACTATGTCACCAAAGCTTTTGGGACAATGAAAACATCAAGTCAGTCAGAATGTAAAGACTTATTCTTTGTTACAATCCAGACAACCACAACGATTAATGTTGAACCTCCTAAGACAGCAACAACATCAAGAATGCTGCTGTGTACGTAAAAGTATCCGTAGTAAACTGGCATCAAAGTGGTGAACACTGTCATTTTGGTGTCCCATGTCTCAGAAGACCAATAGGTGACATAGACCACTTTAGCATCCATGAGCACCTTCACAAAATCATTTTGGTCCTTGTGCATGTAATAGTTGATGTAACCTGTCTCCGCGAGATAACGGTAAGACTGCAGTGAAGCCTCACGATACACATTTTTTGGATCTACTCCTTCGAGACCCTTGACGAACTGATACGCTTCTCCGAGAGTAGTTCCTTCCTTATTTTCTACAGAGTAGTAGAAGTCATTGAGAAATTCTTTGAATTCGTCTGAGTTTTCAAATTCTTCCCAGTTAAACTTCTGGTTGGTGTTTTCATATTCCTCAGCATAATCCAGGAGTAGTGTGCAGTAATTACCACCAAAACCACTCTTGATGCGATCGCAGTCCCATTCAATAGCCCCTTCATCCTGTGCAAGATACAGTATAAAATAGCTCTCCAAAAGAGATCCCCTATATGCTTGTATCTGAAACGTGCCTATGAAGAGGTTACCTTCTTTTTGGTTCTGCAGATATTTGCAATAATTTAAGAAATAGATAAAATAGGGATACTTGATTTCAGATTCAAAATAGTGTGAGATCGCTACTGGGTTACTCTTGTCAAGAGTTTCCCATTGGGTTTTGAGCTCCATGGAATATTCTTCAATTTTCTCTTCTATTTCAGTTATGGTTTTTTCTATCTCTTCTTGAAACTGATGTCGTCTGTAAAAGGAAATCAGTGATAATCCTATAACCACCAAGACAATCCATACTATTGCGTTCTGTACACTTCTGTTCATATACTCTCCTCTCAGTTATATCATTTAACTCTTCTGTCTACAGGGGGTTGTAAAATTGTCGGGTGATTGTCTCAGTTGTTACACGTGTAACATCCATTACCTTTTATCACACTAATCTTGAAAAAATGACATCCAAGAAGATTAAAGTTCTTCATCCCCCGAAGACTTGACAACGCCGGTATGGTCTTTTCATAAATTGAGGGGCTACATAAGAGTCTGCATTGGTTAGGGATGTCTTCACATCAACAGCAGCTAATCCTTTACACTCTCCAAAATCGCTGGCGTCCTTTCCTCAACGATATGCCAAAACTCTCACAGTAAAACTCCATAATCTGTTCTGATGTCAAATACTCAGTTTCTACTACTGGTTCCTTATTCTTGTCAAATTCTTCAGGATTACCCGACAGAATGGTTAACCCAAACTCCTCTGGAGATGCAAAGGCTTGCGTACCAATATATGGTGTGAAAATGTGGAAGGCTACATTCGGTGTATCGAGTTCTGATGCCAACTCAAAGGTTTTTCTCACATCTTTCAGGGTTTCAAAAGGGTTCCCCACAATGAAAGAGACAGTGGTTGAAATTCCTGTGTGGTTACAGAGTTTTACCACTCTTTTTACGTCTTCAGCTGTATAGTTCCTCTTCATTTTCTTGAGTACTTCATCACTTCCAGATTCTGCTCCAATGAAGATCTCTCTGCACCCAGCGTGGGCCATAGCCTTTAAGAGGTCTAAATCATCCATGAATTCAATCCGGGATAGGCATGCCCAATTCACTTCCAGGTTGTTCTCCACCATTTTTTTGCAGAGGGCAACAGTTCTCTCTCGGTTCACCGGGAAATTATCATCTGCAAAGTAAAAAGTGGTAGTATACAGTGAAGCCATGGCCTCAATTTCTTCCAGAACATTCTGAGGGCTCCGGGGCCTCCATCTATACTGGTTCATGGCTGAAGAAGCACAGTAAATGCATTTGAAGACACAGCCCCGACTGGATAGTATGTGGTGCCTGCTGTATATGGTGTGATCCGGTATCAAATGTCGTGCGGGGAAGGGAATTCCATCTAAATCCTTTATAGGTTCTCTCTTTTGTGTTTTTACTATTTCACCGTTATGCTGGAATGCAACCCCTTTGATATCAGATAGGTTGAAATCTCCCTGTACATACTTTAAAATTTCCTGAAAGGTCATTTCTCCTTCGTGCAGAACCACTATATCAATGTACGGGTTTGATGCCAACTCCTCTGCTGCAAAGGTGGCATGAGTACCTCCCACCACCACGGATCGGACTCCTGCCTGGTTCATTTCTTGTGCCACAGCCTTTCCAAAGGGAGCTGTAGGACTCATAGTAATACTGATTCCCACCACATCTGGGTTAAAGGAAAGAATCTCTTTCACTGTCTCATTCAGGGTAAGTTTCCGGTTGAAACTGTCCACGATCTGTACTTCATGGTGATCGCAGAGCCCAGCAGCAATGTATAAGATACCCAAAGGTTCAAAGGTTTCCCCGTGAATGTGTTTTGTCACATTGGGAACGACTAAAGAAATTTTCATTGAATCCCTCCGTACTGTTCATAAAAGTTCAATCGTTCCAGAAATTCATCAAAATAACACTCTAAAGCTGCTTCGATCAGCTCCTTCACTGGAGGGCATTGATTTCTTAACGTGCACCCCCCACCGCATGAAAGACAAAACACGCATTCGTGACAGTGCGCCCGTTTTTTGTGGAATTCAACAGGGTCATACGACCTTCCCACCAGGTTGAAACACGGAACATCTCCCTCACCAGTGAATACTGTTAACCCCCTTGTGGCTTCACAGAAATGGAAGGAAGGCATAGAGGGTTTTCCCGTCCAGATCAGTGAGTAAACAGGGTTGATACCCACCCATTTTTCCATGCTGCAAAACTCAGTTTGCGGATAAGTCTTGTATTCCTGGAAAATCTTCCGAGGTATTTCAGTACTACTACTGTACCAGTAACCGAAGATACATCCATTATTATTTATGGGTTCCAGGTTGCAGATGAAGTTCTCCAAGAAAGGCCACCCCTTGTAGATGAAGTAGTTCATCAACGGCTTCACCTTTTTGATATCATCTTTTTTGAGCCTGGCACAAATCTCGACAGTTGTCCCGTGCTCAATTAATGTGTCTAAGAGTGATTCAGTATCCTCTTCAAAAGGAAAAGCACTACCTGATAAGGGTACGATTAACGTAACCTGGGAACTCCTTTTTGTAAAAAGGTGTTCAAAGCAACTGAGATTCTCACCAATTGTGACAATACGCATATCGTCAGGGTGATGTGCAAACTCTGAAATTGCTGTATCCAGCAAGTCCTCACTGTACAGGACCAGAGGCCCCTTATTTTTTACCCTTTCTGAAATCTCTCTGAAATCACCGTGAAATGTATCTAAGTGCACCGCAGATACAGCTTTTTTGTGACGTTCCATCTCGTGCAATTCCTGTAATATTTTTGATTCTTGATCTTTGCTCTGGAAAAGGTATCCTCTCTCTGCAGCATACTCTTTTTCCTCTGAAGAGAGCATGTCTTTCTTTTCAGAAAAGCACATTGCAGATTCTTCATCAACGATATCACACGATCGACTCAAAAAATTCATTAAGAGTCTCTGTCCATCCTTTTCATGGTCTGAAACGTAGTTAAACCTACTGAAATACATTCACTCACCTACAATTTTATCAAAGTAGTAAGCTACAGCCACTTTTAAGTTTTCGAGAATTTCAGGACAAAAGGGGGCCTCACCGTGATATTTCAAAAGAGACTGTAGCGTACACCCTCCCCCACACAGTAATGCTAGTGTACAGGTTCTACACTGGGGCATGGTAACAAATCTCCTCTTTCTCCATATACCAGCTTTATCCTCATCAAGAGCCAGCACGGGATAGTACCTCCCGATGGCATGCTCTTTGTTCCCTGCAACATTACCACACGCGTACACGTACCCTTCTGTATCAAACCCAAACCTGCCGTAATTTGCAATACAGTAGCTCACCCGCGGTGGAGGAAGCTCTCTCGTGTACAAGAAATGCAGAATGTGGTCTGCACCAGGCCATCCCAGAAGTTTTATAACCTTCGTTTGAGGGTTCTCTTCATAAAAGGAAAACATTTGCTTGAGCATCACGTGTTCTGGCAGCTGGTATTCATAGCTCCTGCACAGTAAATCCCTGTAAGGACCCACAAACACGGTGACATTATCTCTGTCCCAACCGGAATCATAAACAAAATCAGCAAATTCTGGTATATAATCAATATTTTGAGAATCTAGATTTATTCTTACCAATATCCTGATTTCAGAATCAATAATACTCTCTATTCCTCTTGCAATATCATCAAAAGTTCCTTTACCATTGGCATATACACGTCTCGTGTCGTGGATAGGGCGGGGACCATCCAGAGTGATCTGTATAGTTTCCACTTTGCACTCTCTTAGTGGTTCTGAGTAGTAATCCACATTAGAGCCATTGGAAACGACAGCAGTTCTGTAACCTTCGTCATACGCCTGTGACAGTATGTACTGAACAGTTTCTTTAGCTTTTTTTCCCTTCAAGAGAGGTTCTCCTCCAAATAAGTATAACAACGGCCTGGAATCAACCTGTAAGTCTTCACAAATCGTTCTTATGGCTTCAAAAGCCTTATCAACATATTTCATTGAGATAAAAGAATATTTCTTGAGATCCTCCTGGAAACAGTAGGTACACCTGAAATTACAGTGGAAAGTGGGATACAACAAGAAATCACAAGGGTATTTCTCTTGATCATCCACCCGCAGTATACTGGAAAGCAGGTTCTCTTCTTCTTCTGCAGAATGAAAGATATATCCCCTGTTAAGAAGATATTCCAAGTCAGAATCCTTCACTTTTTCAAAAGAACCTTCTCCCTTCAACAGGCTGAGAAGTTCTTTCTCCTCTCCACCTACCACGTCCATGGATTGGGAAAGTGAATTTATGAGTATTTTCTCCGTGTGTTCTTCTACATCGATGATCACATTATAGTTACTCACGTACATGGGGTCCACCTAATAAAGAAAAGGAGAATAACAAATACTGCTATTCTCCCACAAACCAACTCACTCTCCAGACTAGGGATCAGACGGCAAAGTAGCACAGAACGCCTTCCCTGGGTCTGGGGGGGAGGGTAGAGTAGCGCAGAAAGTCGTCCCTGAAACGGTTTCTTTATCTGTCTTAAGGGTCAGCGCTTTCATAGCCATTTTTTTCACCTCCAGGGTACAGCTCCTGCGCAATTTATAAACTTTTCGGAACTGCCTACAATTGCGGCAATGGTTTTCCTTTAATCTCATAATCGAGGAAATAGAACCGGTTCGTGAAATCCAGTAACCAAAATTGAGAAATATGCTAACAATTGAAAGTATTGTATCGGTGATTGAACCATTAAAGCGCGTCACAGCACCTTAGCACTAAAGCAGTCTCCAATATGATTCTCCTTATTGGGAAAAGAGAAATATATAAAGACAGTGTCGCAGACTCCTGCACAGCTCAAAAGAGTGTCTGCATCAGTTGCTAACCCTCGTCTCCTTTTATTCTCTCAGCATGGATTCTAAGGCTTCACGTGTTTTCGAATGTATTTCTCTTTCAGAAGGCAGAGTTGCACAGAAAGATTTAGTAATTGCCCTTGCATCAGGTTCACCAGGGAGTGTGGCGCAAAAAGCTTTTGATACCTCTAAGACCTCTCTTTCAGAAGGCAGTGTTGCACAGAACGCTCTCGTGAAATTCTCTTCAACTTTCTCCCTGCCTGGATTCAACGGTCTCATATTCGTTTTATCACCTCCTCTAGGTTTCTCTTTATATGTAATGCAGCCTTTTAAACTTTTTGGCAGTGATCGTGGTTATTCATTTTGGTTTTTCTTACATTTGTTACACGTGTAACAAATTTGTCTTTTTTAGTCATTTTAAATTAATATGAAGAGATAAAAAGCTGTAGTAAAGATAATCTTGCTTTGCTATGTGTAACAAGATGCACACAGCCTGTTGGATAATCCTGAGTGCTCTTTTGGGCAGCCGCTGTAAAATCTTTACTCATTTTTGAGTAGCTACCCAAATACTTATAAGGCCACACTAGAAGCTGAAGTGGTGATCTTATGGAACCTGCACAGATACTAACATGGATTGCAGAAATTGTCATAATCATAGTTTTTGGATTAGTCTTAAGAAGATATGTGAGTAAAAAGAAGATCACAGTGAAACAGATCGCATTTGTTGGAATCATGTCAGCTTTGGGAACAGCTTTAGCACTTGTCTCTTTTATCCCTATTGGCCCCAACATTAACATAGATTTATCACACATTGGCACCTTTATTGTGGCTATTGCTTTGGGACCCTTTTATGGTATGATTACAGGGACCTTAATTGGTATATACCCCATGACTGTATTTGGCAACCCACTGGTTCCGGTAGGGAAGGCTCTGACGGGGTTTGTTGTGGGATTACTGGCTACAAGGTTACGACTAGTAGGTGGGGAAAAAGAAAAGCGGAGGATTCCCAAAATCGTTCCTGCAGTCTTTGTGGGGTGGGTACCTGAGGCAGTATTCATTTTGGTGACACTGGGTATTCTGGGCATACCTATGTTGTTTCCCATGCCTGTGGTGGAAGGGATTCTAGTAAAAGGAAGTGGTGAAATCATTTTCCTTGGAATCGTGTGTGAGTTCTTGTTTGCTAGTAAAGCGCTGAGGGGCAAACTGGCATCTTTAAGAGCGAATCAGTGATACGAGGATTCTATTTTATTTCTTTTATTTTTGGTTAGAAATGAACATCTATTATTTTTATTAGACTAAAGACCTCTCCTCGATTGTCAAATTGTTAGTGGCTGTTTTTTGTTACACGTGTAACAGTGGGTTTTTGAACTAAGGAGTTGAAGAACTAGAAACAGGACACTAGAATTGAACCTCTCCTTGGGATTTTTGATTAAAGCCAATATCTTTATAAAGTGGGAATTTTGGTTAGTACTGTGGTTTTAACCCATCCCTGTTTTGAAGAGAAGGCACATTTTAGATATGGAAGGATTCATCTTCCCGTGGCAGAACACTGTAATGTACAGTGCAGATACTGTTGTAGGGAGGTTGGTATCACCTACCATGGTTACAGGCCAGCAGTGACAAAAGAGATCATGACTCCAGAGAAGGCAGTGGAGAGGGTATTCCAGTATATGAATGAAAGATTGAAAGTGGTGGGTATTGCAGGTCCTGGAGAGCCTTTGTGTAATGAAGCAACATTTAGGACGTTATCGTTGGTTCATGATCAATTTTCTGACCTTATTTTATGTGTTGCCACCAATGGATTGCTCCTCAGTGAAAAGGGCGACATTCTCGCTGACTTAGGAGTGAAGACAGTTACTGTCACGGTGAATACTGTCAACCCAGAGACTGTTGAAAAAATATATGCCCACATACAGGGGAAAATCAATAAAAAGGTGGCAGAAACCTTTGTTGAAAAGCAATTGAAAGGAATTGAGGTGTGTACAGATAATGGTATTCTAGTGAAGGTTAACTCAATTTTAATCCCTGGAATAACTATGAATGAACTGGAAGAGGTAGCTGTTCAATCACGAAAAAGGGGAGCAGTCCTCCAGAATATTACACCGTTGATTCCTTTAGGTGAATTTTCTGGGTTGCGCCCTCCCACCTGTGAAGAGATCCAATTAGTGAGAAAAAAATGCGAGCACATCCTTCCCCAGTTCAGGTTGTGTAAACAGTGCAGGGCGGATGCTGTGGGGGTCCCTGGCTTGGGTGACGTGGTATTTGAAAGGATGTAACCAGATGAAGTCCTTTATCGTGTTAAAATGAGCAAAGAACGGGAATATCCCTTCACTGGCGTGGGTTTTTATGGGAGAAATGTTACACGTGTAACATCCTAACTATGATATATTTAATCTCATACTCTGCTGAGGATGCGAGACTACATGCTACCAAAGTAAAAATTCTTGAGAATAGTGAATCAGAATACCTCAGAATAAGGCAATCAATTGAAGGTGTTGTTCTGCCGCACAAATGATTCCCCCACTTCTGTATACCCAAAGGTATAGATAGAAGAGAACAGATTAAAAATATGAACTGACTAAGATGAAAAATCCACTAGCCCTCAACCCTGTAACAACCTATGAGAGAAACCCTCTTATACCCCTATAGTGAACCCATCTATGGATAGATTCCATCTGGATAACCGCGATCCATACGCATACATTCAAATCATGGTAGGCCTCTGTATTTTTGCTGCAGGTATTGTTTCAATCCTCAAATCTAACCTGGGAATGGGTCCTTGGAGTGTCTTTCACGTGGGACTTACCAACCATTTACCCTTAACGTTAGGACGAATAACTCAAATTGTGGGGTTTATTATCATAGTATTTTCATTCTTTCTTCACATATATCCTGGAATAGGAACAATACTCAACATGGTCTTTATTGGAGTCTTTATTGATTTAGTAAATCCGTACGTTCCTTTTATGCACGACTATTTTTCTCAGGCTGCTCTGCTCGTATGCAGCATTCTTTTCATGGGCATTGGATCAGGGTTGTACATTAATGCAAATTTAGGAGCTGGCCCGCGAGATAGTCTCATGTTAGGGTTGAGCAAAAAAACAGGGCAGAGCATACGAGTAGTTCGCAGCTCCATGGAGATCACCGTCCTCGTTGTAGGATTTTTCCTTGATGGGCCTGTGGGGGTGGGTACAGTAGCCTTTGCTTTAGCTATTGGGCCTTCTGTTCAGTTATTCTTGAGAGTCATTCCAGAAAGGGGGAAAATGAAAAATCATAACCACTGTTAATAAGTACTGGTTAGAAATAAGTACTGGTTATAAATACTAGTATTGGATTTCATGGGTGCTGTCAACTTTGGGTACAGCAATGTGCTGACTTCTTCGATTCATTTTATTCACTGTTGTTCGGGTTAAAGAGAACCTCACCATGTTACACGTGTAACATCAACACCTAATTGGACATCTCTTCATCTCTTCATCACAAACTATATAAAAGTGGCCTATAAAAGTGCCACATGCATGTGAAATCTTTCCTTTATTCACACATTCCTTCATTTTTACTGCGCCCTCTCTACCGTCTGTATGAAGGGTACTTGATTGATGAGATCAAAAAGGGGGAAATCCCTCGCCACATTGGAATTATTATGGATGGGAATAGGCGATTCGCCAAAGAGACTGGAATTTTGACCTGGGAAGCTCATTGGAAGGGAGCTAATAGACTGGAAGAAATTTTGGACTGGTGCAATGAAATAGCTATCAAAGAGGTTACTGTATATGCGTTTTCTACAGAGAATTTTAGCAGGTCACAAGACGAGGTGAACCACTTAATGGATTTATTTGAGAAAAAATTCTACGATATTGCTCAAGATGAACGGATACACCGTAATAAGACTAGAGTGAGAGCATTGGGAAAACTGGAGTCACTCCCTGAAAAGGTAAGAAAAGCTATCCAAACTGCAGAAGAATCCACCAAAGGCCATAATAATCAATATTTTAATGTGTGCATTGCATACGGGGGGAGATCTGAAATCATTGAAGCCTTCAAGAAGGTAGCGCAGAAAATGAGAGAAGGGAATCTACTGCCGGAGGATATTACAGAGGAGACTATTAAGAACCATTTGTACAGGGCAGGTCCTGATCCAGATTTGATCATACGAACGGGAGGAGAGGTTCGTCTGAGCAATTTTTTACTGTTTCAAGCTGCGTATGCTGAACTTTTCTTCTGCGATATCTATTTCCCCGCTTTTAGAAAGGTGGATTTTTTGAGGATTATTAGGGAGTTTCAGAAGAGGAAAAGAAGGTTAGGAGCATAACCCGAATAGTAACGTTGAAAAGGTTATCAGGTTGGGTCATGGATGGGTCATCCTGTACTGGCATGATCATTCTACAGGGACATTAGTACTTCATCTCACACATAGTAATACGTGTCAAAAAATGGATAACTGAGGGTATGGAGTTGTCAAGGTTTCGGTGGGTAAAACCTCTCCAAGCTTATAAATTATTCTTTTGTTAACAGCTTACATATAATAAAGATAAATCCAATGTTACACGTGTAACAAAGTGATACCCACAGGGTTGAATCTCAGGGCATCCACAAGTTTTTAAATATCAATGGAAAGCACAACGACATGAAGTATTCATGGTTCATCGTGTCGCTGATCCTGGTCCTGGGCTGCATCGGACAGAGTCCTTCAGCACCTGAAGAATCTAAAGAACCTGAGCCTGAAGAATCTGAATCTGGACCCAGAAATTACATAGATTTAACAGACGATGAAATTTTCGCATTGATTGAACAGATGTCTCCCATTATTCTGTACTTTTACAGCCCCACCTGTTCAACCTGCCATACGGTGAAGCCTCTCCTAGAAGAATTGCAGGCAGAGTACAATGTAGACATCATCTGGGTGTCAAAAAAGGAGAACAAACCCATTTTTGAGCTCTATCACGTGGTGTTCTACCCTGCCGTTTACGTGTACACAGATTCTGAGGTATTCATCGAATTTGATGAAAATGACTCTCTCACCAGGATTTACTCTCAGATTTTGGATGAGACCATAACTGGTATGCATAAAATTGAGTACATTACAGAAGATGACCAGATCATCATCTCTGCCAACGATCTTACCCCGGACACACTGTACTACGTTACCTACGATGATCACCGAATTTTCGTCTTCATCTCTCCTGCTGCCAAGCTATTCGTGTTTTCTGGATCTGAAGGGTGCGATAGCAGCTGGCTCTTTTTGAAAAAGGAATTAATCTACAATGGGCAATATTCCGCCCAGTGGAGGAGAGACACCCTGGAAATGCATGGAAAAATGTGTGGTAACCTCGTCCAGGTTCCCTACACCGTGACTGGGTCTACTATTGTGGTTAAAATTGAGGATATTGTGATGTTATGGATCCTTTAGAATACTTCAATAACGGGTTCAACTGCGCGGAATCTGTTTTACTGGCTTTGTCCGATTGTCTGGGGCTCACCAGCGACTGCATTCCAAAGGTTGCTACCGGATTTGGTGGAGGGATGAAAACAGGTAGTGTGTGCGGAGCAGTCTCAGGTGCTTTAATGGCGTTCGGGTTGATACACGGGAGAACACACGTACGCGAAGTGGAAAAGAGGAACACTGCCTACCAGTTAGTCCAGGAATTTGTGACACAATTCGAGAAAGAGCACACAACTATTGTGTGCCAAACCCTTCTAGGAGTGAATGTACAAACAGAAGAGGGGAGAAAAAAATATAGAGAAGAAAACCTCCATCTAAAATGCCAGGTGTACGTTACTACCGCATTTCAGATTGCCCGGACTTTGCTTGCTGCTGAATGAACTGGTAGTATTCTGTGAGTTTTGCTTTCACTTCTTGTTGTTCTGGTATTCCCAAATCAGGTATTTGGTCAAATGCATTGTGCAACTGTGCGTACCTGTTGTAGGCATCTACTAAGTCTCCCACTGGTTGATTTAAGAAGGTATCACATCTTTTGTGTAAATCTTCCAACTTTTGGATGTCCTGCAGCCTTTTTCCCTTTTCTTTTAGCTTTTCTTTGAGTACACCAAGACTTTCTTCAACGTATTCAGCTTCTTCTTGGGTGTACTCTGTCTTATCGAAGTGTGCTTCGTGGGCTTTGAAATCTCTTACCAGCGATTTGAAGGTTTGCGGATCTTTTGTATCTAATTGAGACTCTATTTCGTGTAATTCTTTGACAATTTCAGGTTTTTCTGTGTTTTCCAGATTGAATAGCCTTTTCTTTTCCACCTTCTTTTCAGGAACGTACGCAGGGAGAGGGGGTGGGGGTTTCCTTGTTCTGAGCCACACAAAGGCAATCACTGCAGCAGCCACTGGTAATAACAAGAGTAGATAGTACGGACGTTCTACCTGTTCTCTCTGTGCTTCTTGAATCTCCTGGATTCTCTCATCGCACACAAAAGCTTGATCATCTTCGAGTAACTGGTACAGTGATTGTGCTTGGTAGTACAGAGCGAGAGCAGACCCCACATTTTCTTGTGCGTACGCTTCTTCTGCCTGCTGGAATAACTGGGATGCTTCAATGTACTGGTCGCACCGAAGGATGTACTCTTCACAGACGAGCGCCTGCTCCATGTCATTGTCTTCTTCGAACACGCGCTTGGCCTGCTCGAACATGATTTTGGCTTGTACGTAGCTTTTGCTGTCATATTTCTGGAGCGCTTCGTGAAAGTAATCGATTTCTTCTTCTTGTCCGGGGACAGTCAAGTACTGAAAGAAGGTATCAGTGTGTTCTGTGTGATCTGTGTAGTATGATGTTTCCAAAGAGAAGACGTGAGCCCCTGGTTGTGCCAGCCACATGAAGGAGACTGCAGAAGATGAGCGGTGAGAAACTGGGACCACTTTCACATCGTGGAGGTCGCCATCAATGAATAACCTGCAGGTCACTTCCACATCCTTGTCATAACTTTTGTTGGCCAGACGGATGAGGACGGTTACTGATTCATCAGGTTGAGGCTGTTCTGGATCGAAGATAAAGGTGGTCACTTCTATGTGAGATGCTTGTATGTGAGAAAATGCAAAAGAAATGAGCAGAAACAGAACCAGAGTAACTGCCTTTTTCATGTTCTCTGTTGTGCAATTAGGTTTATAAGAGTTTTGGTTTTGAGGGTGTCAGGTTCGAGTGCCGCAGCCTTCACTCTCTATTAATGTCGAAAATTGCAGGAATAATTAATAAGAGATAATGCAATGTTACACGTGTAACAAAAATTGTGGTTAAAATTGGGGCAATGGAGGATGTCTTGTTGTGACCAGCCTTATTCAATTCATATCTGCAGTGGAAATTGTTTATAGAGGAAGATGTGTAAAAAGGGCTGTATTGTTGCATTCTTTTTCTAGATCTCAAGGGATCTGACGCTATCTCCTTGAGGCTATTGTCCAAACAAACTAAGTGATTCACGCTCTTTTCTTTGCTTTGCATCTTGATCAGCTTCACCCCCAGCAGAGGAGTATTCTCCAGCTTACCCTCTGCTGGGTTAGTGAACTCATTTTTTATCCATTTGATAGCTTAGACTACCTACATTAATTCTAAACCCACCATATATAAATGTAATCCGAGAGAGCACTGGAAAAATATTGTTAAATTGTGTGTATAGAAATGAAGATTTCCAAAATAGTAGATACGAACTCTAACCCAGACTGTAAGTAGAATCCTTCTGATTGTAGTTGTTTTTAGATATCTATTAGTCCATGATTGCTATGGAGCTCCTATGAAATAGTGCAGAAAAATCCTGTCCTGTTACCATAAATTCATCACAATGTATTTAAGCAAAAGAGAGAATGAATTGTTGGTGACCCTATGAACCAAGAAGAAACCAGGATACAGAATCTAGAAAATGAAGTAAAGTTACTGAAGATTGAAATTGCTTATTTAAAGAGAATTTTGGGAGTAGAAAGAGAAATGAAAGATTCAATAGCCTGGGAAAAACTGGAAAGAGTGGGTAGAAAAATAAGCAATTCCTGGAAATCCGATAAACAAAGCTGGCAGCTTATCTCAGAAGAAAGGAGATAAAATGTATTGCATTGATGCCAGTGTTTTGGTAAATTCTTTCATGGAGCATGAAGACCATCACGAGGCAAGTAAGCAATTGATAGAAAAAATCAAGAAAGAAGGAATTACTGTTATTCTCCCAGAAATTGTCCTGCCAGAAGTGTCATCTGCAATAGCGAGAGGTACAGGTGATTCTCATCTGGCTTTGGAATTTGTCGAACATTTGAAAAACATCTCTGACTTTGTTTTTACACCAATTAATAGGGAAATATCAGACTTGTCTGCTAAATTTGCAGCTTACTATAAAATCAGAGGCTATGATTCTGTTTATGTGGCAGTTTCCCACATTTTTGGCGTGAAACTTATCACATTGGATACAGAACAAATAGAAAGATCAGAAGACTTGATAAATAGTTCAACACCTGAGGATGAATTAAAAATGGAGGAACTTTGAAAGGATTTACACCTTGATATCTCCTTTCTTATTCCTCCTGAAGTAATAATTTGGCGGTTAATATCTCTGTGTCCTAAGTGCTGCTGGACTACCACTACATCACAATCACCTGCAATCAGGTTCGTGGCAGCTGTATGCCGTACATGTGGGGACCAACCTTGGTTTTCACTTCACCATTTTCCTTGTACGTTCTTAGATCAGCCATTATTGCATACTTCTTCACCAATCTGTTCACCTGATTCCTTGAGATTCTCCTCTTCTTCCGAGAAAGAAATAAAGGCTTCTTAGTATCACCTCTGGTCTCCAAATAACGTTCTATCGCTCTGATACACTTCTCTGTCACTGTTACCGTTCTGTCTATCCTGTTCTTGGTATTCCTAACCGTTATAGTGAACTCCTCAAAGCCAATGTCTTCTCTATCCAGATTGCAGCTTCCATGAATGTTAGGTAGTCCACCTGCTTCACTCTTTGCTTTGGAGGCTTCAGATCAGCTTTTTACCAATGAGGCTGTAGTAATGCTTCAGTGCAAAGAGAATATTCCCGACAGTAGAAGCCTTCTTTCTCTCCTTTAACAGGTTGGTTGCGGTATAGGTATCCTGTTACGTGTGCGGGTACAGGTTTCTCTAGGGGTTACAGATTCGTTATGGTTATGGGAAACCTTTTTAACAAAGCCTTTAAACATAAACCATGACAGCATGGGGAGAAGAGTACGTGAACCTGGTCTTGCGAGTGGAGAAGCACTTTGAAGGATTTGTAGATGCTTACTGTGGTCCTCACAAAGTAAAAGCTCGCATTTCAAAAGAAGAAAAGAACCCTCTGGATGACCTGTACTGTGAAGCAGAACACCTGTACGAGACAGTACCCCACAAAGATGTATCCCGGAGAATATATCTGGAAAAGCAAATGACAGGCATCATGACCACCATACGGGTTTTGCAGGGAGAAGAAATTGGTTATACAAGACAGATAGAATTATTTTTTGATATAAAGCCAGAAAAAATACCGAATTCACGATTTGAAAAGCAAAAACAGGTGTTACAAGACATCTTCAAGGGTGAGAACCTTACTGAAGCGTTAGAGAAATGGCGCAAAACCAAAGAGGTTCCAGTGGGAATACTCCAAAAATGTATCGGTGTGCTCCATGAAGAATGCCAGAAAAGATCGAAAAAGATGCTCTCCCTTCCTGAAGGAGAACACGTGGATTTTGTGCTGGTGGAAAACAAACCATGGAGCGGATATAACTGGTACTTGGGAGACTACACATCGAGGGTGGAGATCAATACAGATATCCCTCTCTACATTACTGGGCTGCCCACCCTGATTGCCCATGAGGCATACCCGGGTCATCATACAGAACATGCAGTAAAAGAGAAGGTGTTATACAGGGGTAAAGGATTTTTTGAAGCGTGTGTTTTTGTGTACAATACGCCTGAGTGTTTGATCAGCGAAGGAATAGGAGATGCAGGATTTGAAATGATTTTCAGAAATAGAAAAGAGGTCTATGAATTCTTAAATGAGAGAATGGGGTTTAATATTGACATAGATACTGATGTTGCAATTTCAGAAGCTTTGGATGGACTATTTGCATGCAGTGGGAATGCTTCCTTGATGATTCACGAGGAAAATGCAGATAGAGCCGATGTTGTTGAATATTTGATAGATGTGGGGTTATCTACTAAAGAGAGAGCAGAAAAGCTGGTAGAATTCATGACGAATCCGTTGTTCAGAGCTTACGTGTTTAACTACTTTATGGGAAAAGAGCTGGTGCGTAATGCTCTCAGGGAGATTCCACCAGGAATATTCTATGAGAATCAGGTGTGTCCTTCTAATTTGAAATACTTTTAGAAAGTGAAATATCAATTGGTTGGAGGAAACTGTACTTAACGACCTACACTAAACCACATAAGTATATATCGAAATAAAAAATGTGTTATTTTCTCTTTTTTTCTCAAAAGAAGATCAAATATTATTATTCTAAAATTTATAATGTGCAAAGACGTATGAAGAATGAACCGTTATATAGGAAGTTGGGACCGGTATAAACCGGTCCCTTCGGAGGATGATAGATGACAGCCTTAATGGCTGTTCTACTTCCTCTTATCATTTCACATTTATATAGTTTTGCCATATTTAACTGCGCACATCGTTATGGTATGTCACTAGTTTTCAAGAAGATGTCATTAAGATCAAGAGAACAAACACTATACTCTCACTTTATTGTTCATTATTCACCTTCTTGAATCTGATTTGAAAGGTGGTCCCCCTGGTTCTATCCAGTGTAATTTTACCATCAAGCTGATCTTCTGCTAAAATGGTCACTAGACGTAACCCCAATGTTTCTGTCATTCTGAAGTCTATATCTTCTGGTATACCTACACCATTGTCACCAACCTGTAACTCAATACTTTCATCAACAGAACGGAGTGATATTGTTATCTCACCTTTTTTATCAGGAAAGGCATGTTTCAAAGAATTTGACACTAATTCATTAATGATCAACCCACAGGGTATGGCTGTATCAATCGCTAAAGGTACATTATCTATTTCTATGGCCATGGTGACCCTGTCCACATTAACACCATACGACCGAGCCAGTTCATGTACCAGAGTTTTGACGTATCCCTCAAAATCAATGCTGGCCAGATCTTTGGAGTGGTATAGCTTCTCATGAATGAGTGCCATGGATCGTATCCGGTTCTGGCTTTCTTTGAGCATTTCTGTATATTAGGTATCTTTAATGTAATGAGATTGCAAACTGAGCAAACTGGAAACGACCTGCAAATTGTTCTTGACTCTGTGGTGTATTTCTCGCAGCAAGACTTCTTTCTCTTGCAAAGATTTCTTGATTTGCTTTTCTTCTTGCTTGCGCTCAGTAATATCGGTAGTGGCCCATTAAGTAGTTGGTACCACTTTGAACATCAAGAATTCCTCCCATGTCCAGATGTGATCTGTGATTCCCTCAGCCATGCATGGTGTTCTTTCAGTGTTTTTTTCTCCCTTTTCTGTGCTGATTGTTAATGATGAGTGAGGTCTGATAAGGTTTATATAGCATTGATAGACATCTAAGTGGTTGTCTAACATCCATTTGCATTTGGAAAAGCATAAAGTCTTCCTGACCAGTCTCGAGATATCGAGTCTCAAGGTGAGGTTGTATCTTTCTATGTAGACGGTGTCTGTGAAATCATCTATGTCACCTAATACAATTATCCTGATTTTACAAACGATTCTTCCCTTTTCTCTAATTTTGATCAGTTGGCCGTAGTTAATTGTGGTTGGATCAAAAACTTCTGTGAGCGCCTTGGTGTACTGATCATTGCCGTCACTGAAAAATGTTGCTTTTTCATCTTCTGTTGGTTTTTTTCCTCTTTTTTTTACCTCTTCTATGAGCTTATCTGCTGTTTCTTGCACTCTTTTTCCAGTGCTGTGTGCGAGATGCAGTTTTGTATCTTGTTTTTCTGCTATGTCAGTAGATGGAAATGTAAAACATTTTTGCACATTTCTATAGGGTAGGGGTTGAAGGTAGTATATGTACATGATTATATTGTGGTATAAATCCCTACGTTATTACAGAAATTTTCACTTATTATAGAAAAACAAAAGAAGAGTTGAAGAATGCGACACGAAGATTACTGAATGTAATAACTGGATTGTTTTGCGCGAGGAGGCTATGTCTCTATTCCAGCAAGAGGCGAAATCTTTTTTTGAGAGAGCAAAAAGCAAATGGCAGGGATACGATAATCCCGACCAGGTGTCAATCTGTGAAAAGAAGATTAATCTGTGCAACGATGAAATTGCAGAAATCGAGAAAAATAGAATGATTGCTGTTATGGTAGCAATAATTTTGTTTGGAGCTGCAATAACAACTGTGGCATTTGTTATTGTGATTAAAAAACTTGCAAAAATGAATAACCAAGTCACTTCTAATGAAAGAACCCTCCTGCGTGTCGTAGCTGGGGTCAGTGATATACCATCTCTTCGTTTTGACTAATTAAATCGTCTGGACTTCATAATTTTTTTAAATTCTTGTCATCCATAGATTTTTTTGATTTTCAATATAATATTGATCCTTTCCGCAGTTGCAGAATTTTGACCATGAACTTTACATATCTACTTCCACACTTTGTAATAGAGCCAGAGGTCACCAACAATTAATGCCCCCACAAGCATATAAAATATTAAAGGCAGGCCATGAAAAATTTCCAGTAATACATTTGAAACCTTGTAGGGTTCATTCAGTCGATCGAGCGCATCCAGTGCATCCAAAATTTCTACAGCATAATACGTGTCTTCAAAAGTTGGGTTACCACCTGGTGTTCTGGCAAACCCACCCTTTCTGGTCTGATAGGAAAGAACGTAGTGAATAGTCCTCTCTCTATCGATGGCATCAAGCTGATCCAGAACCTGTAAACTTTTCACTGCATAAAAAGTAGATTCCAGATCTGAAGATCCCTGGTACGTCTCAGGGGATTCTGGCCACCAATCTACGATTAATCCTTCACAGAATCCGCCATCTTCTGTGTAATGATTTACTATCCAGGAAGTTATAATCTCTTTATCACACACGTCCAGTGTACCCAATTTTTCCAAAGTCAAAACGCCCCAGTATGTGCATAGAATGCACTCCCATCCCACTTCCCAACAAAAGTGGACCCCCTCATAACACAGTTCAGGAAGTTCAGGTTCAGGTTCATACTCAAAATCCAAGAAATACTTCTCAACCAGTAACTGCAACTGTTTATCCGTTTTATCTACAGCATCCAGCACAAATAATGTCTGAATCACATCAAACACTTCCCAGGGGTAGTCCTCATATTCAGACAAAGCATACTGTATTGCTCCCTCTCTACCTATGGCATCTAAAGCACCTAAATCTTCCAATGAGAGCAGAATCAACTGTTCTTCCCAGATTGATGCCTTATAATCCAAATCAAAAAAGTAGAAATCCATAAAAAAATCCCCACTATTGTCCTGATGATAGCATAACCATCGGATAAGTTCTTCTCGTTGGGTCAATTTCAGATTGCCCAGTCCATTTATGGATTTCAGAGTATGAATACCATAGAAATTATCTGCAATATCGTACTGAGTGTCAAAATCAAAACTCCCTGCCTTAACAAATGTCTGTGAATGGGGATCTTTGTAGTCATACACTTTGTAGTAGGACATAACCCATTCCTCTACAGCAGAGGTTTTGTCTTCTTGAGGTATTTGAGTAGCTATACATCCTGAAATGAGCAGAATCTCACATAAAACTACTATGAAAAGGCGAATTCTTCTTGAAGGAGACATAATCCTTTGGATAGACAACCTCCTTACTCCAAAGACAAAGATACCCAGTAATAAGCAGGTGAACAGCATCACTGCAAAAGCGACAACCCACAGCTCAAGTGCATTTCTCAGTCTGAAAGGCATGTCCAGCCTTCGTATTATACGGAGGGGGATCATTGCATTGTCCCCAAGAAAGTCAAACCAGAGAATATGTGCCCAATGGAAATATCGAGAGCCGACAGATAACCTGGCCATATCCAGAAAATTGTATCCTCTCTGGCTGAGAATCCTCTCCAAAAAGTAATAACCCACTCTCAATGCAGCATATATCCCGCATACTACGCTGCTCTTGCTCACAAAATTCATGAATGATTTCAGCGTATTCCCAACCTTGAAAAGGTACAGAAAAACAACAACAGGGATGCCCACATCAATTACAAAGTGTATCCATACACCAAGAGAGTCGTAGAACCGCTGCAGTGCATACATGTCATGGCGGAGGAAAAGTAACGCAGATGAAACAAAGATTTCCGTAACCACCAGTGTACAAAAGGTTAGGGTGAGTGCTATCCAGAACACTGCAATGGAAAGAGATCTCTTCCTTTCGAGAGCATCTATTCTTTTTTGAATAGAGGGATGATCAGAAAGAATTTCTATGTATACTCCTTTTGGAATCATTTTTTCTGACTCTTTTAAGGCAGAAATCAAATACTTCGAATTCTTCATCATGGACACGGTTTCCCTGTCAGCTAGAAATTCTCGTTCTCTGTAAATTGAAGTTACCAAGAAATATAAAATGACAAGCCCCAAAAAAAGCACAAGTTGATTTCCAAAGATCCGAAAAAGCACTTTCGTTCCCATTTCTGAAGGGGGAATTTCTGTATACGTTGTGGCATACATATACCCGTTGTAACATTGATATCCGAAGCTCACCAGGAGGTACCGCCCAAGAGTATGAATAAAGCTTGACCTCAGTGTAAGCAATCCCACGTCCTTATTCAAGATGTGGCTGTACTCATGAAGGAAGAGTGCCTTTAATTCTTCGGTTCTTTCTCTGAAAAAATCAATGAATGTACTAGAGAGTCTTAAAATGGGGTTTTCATTAGTTCCAAAAACATCCAGTATTATCCGTTGGTCTGCAAATGTGTACAGAGCTGGCGGATCAATTTCTGCTATTTCAGCCGTTTCACCAGCTATTTTAAGAACTGTTAAATTCTCAAGGGGTTCTAACCCTTTGGCAGATGATCTCAGAAGGTACGCTCTCAACAAAATAACCAGAGGAAATATTCCAAAAAAGAGCCCCAAAACATATGTGGGAATCCATACGATTACAGCTCCATCACCAGTTTGCCAGCCCACATATTGTCTTGAAAAGGTGAAGGAATATTGGCCAGTTATTGCATATGAAATATCATAGATGATAAATGTTATAATGATAAGACAAACAGGCACCACTAACAAGAATAATAAGGTAGCTCTCACAGATGATTCTTGTTCATTCATTCCTTTGTGGCCTCCCGAACCAGTACCCTGCAGCTGCTCCTATGATGGGTCCTCCAAAGTTCCATGCTACCTGTGCTCCTTCAATACCATCTCTAATGTAAAAGAGCCACAAAGTACCAAAAGTGAGGAAAAGAAACACTAACGTCACCAACGGGCGTAATTCTACCACATACTGGACGGCTCCAAATCCCTTTGCTCCTGAGCGATACCACCTCATTCCTACGACAGCTGCGAAAGCCAGAACGGTTAACCCCACCGAGATTGAAAAGCTACTCATGAACACACCTGGTATACTTAATCGGGAGGTAATATAAGGTTAACGATTGACTGGGGCTGTCAAGTCTTTGCGGCCCATTTGTTACACGTGTAACATTTCAGCTAAATTATCATTTCATCCAAAATCTAACTATAAAGAGACAATTCATGAACTCAAGTAGGTTCATACCCGAAAATGTGGCAATCCCGATTGACTTTTCATTCTTGGATGAGAATTTTTGTTATTATAGCTGAATTGTGTGAGCTCTCACATATCTACTTCCATACCCTGTAATAGAGCCAGAGGTCACCAACAATTAATGCTCCCACAAGTATGTAAAGTACTAAAGGCAGACCGTGGAAAATCTCCAATAATACATCTGAACCACTGTAAGGTTTATTCAGTCGATCGAGCGCATCCAGTGCATCCAAAATTTCTACTGCATAATACGTGTCCTCAAAAGTTGGTTCACCTTGTGGCGTTCTGGCAAACCCACCCTTTCTGGTCTGACAGGAAAGAACGTAGTGAATAGTCTTTTCTCTATCAAAATTGAGCTGATCCTGAACCTCCAGTGTATACACCGTTCCGTCTCTCATCTGGCAGGAGAGAACATAGCGAAAGATTCTCTCTCTATCAATGAGCTGACCTAAAACCTGCAGACTTTTCACTGCATAAAAAGTAGATTTCAGATCGGAAAACCCTTGTTGATACATCTGCGGTGGATCAGAAAACCAGTCCACCTTTATTTCCTCACAGAACCCACCATCTTCTGTGTAATGTTCCAATATGCAGTCAGTTATAGCCTCTTCATCGTATATACTCAATGCATTCAATTTTTCTAGGGTTAAAACAGTCCAATATGTACATGAAAGACATCTCCCTTTTCTCACACAGGAGCGAAATCCATCATAGCAGAACGTCAATCCATCGATGCAGCGATCAAAGCAATTGCCATTTTCTGATTCACATTCATCTTGGTAGTCCTCAACTGGAAACCGTGATATCAGATCTATTCTGTCCAGAGCATCCAGCATAGACAATATCTCAGCTAAATAGAACGTGTGCAGAGGATACTCATCGGACTCAGATAAGGCGTACTGTGTTGCACCCTCCCTCTCCATGGTGTCCAGCGCATCTAAATCTCTTAGTGATAGAAGAATATAATATTCGTCAAGAATTCGTGCCTTGTCTCCCATATCAAAATAAAAATCTCTGTAAAACTCTCCATTATCTCCTTGATGGAACTGTAACCATCTGATGAGTTCATTTCGTTGATTTAATGTCAGATTGCCCAACCTGGTTATATATTTTAATATATGAATGGCATAGAAAGTATTCTCAATGTCATAATTAACGTAAAAATCAAAGCGTCCCACTTTCACATGTTCCCCCGTATGAGGATCTTGTTCATGATGAGCCCTATAGAAAGACATGATCCATTCCTCCATGGTGGAGACTTTGTCTTTACGGGGAATTTGAACATATATACATCCTAAAATCAGCAAAATCTGTATTCCCGCTACCGCGAGAAAGCGTCCCTGCCTCGAAGGAGATTTTTTTGGTATCGGTAGCTTCTGTACCACACAAACGAGAACACCCACTAAGATACAGATAGAGAACATCACCGGAAATCCAAATACCCACCTCTCAAGTGCTGTTCCGAACCTAAGAGGTAGATCCAGCATTATCATTTTTTGCATGAGAATGATTCCAGGTTCCCTGAATAATGTTGGCAACAACACATGTGACCATTCAAAATAGATGTGATTCGATATGGTGGCCACCTTTGGGATGGGTAGCCTTTGGCTGCTGAACAGTGACACCATCAAGTGGTACCCCACTATCAGTGCAAGGTAGATCCCACAACACAGACTGCTTTTGCCTGTAAACCTCACGAAAGATTTCACATTGGTAATTCTGAAAAGGTACAAGATGATTGAAACTGGAAAAAGCACATCAATTCCAAAGTGTATCCATATACCAATAGATTCATAGAATTCCTGTAATGCATAGGTGTTATCTTGATAGAAGAATAACGTAATGGAAGCAAAGCTATCTGTGATCAAGAGTGTAACAAAAGCTAGAGTGAATGCTGTCCAAAATACTGCTGGAATATCAGAACTTCGTGGAGCTTTCAACCTATTAATTCTTTTCTGAATGGAAGGATGATCAGATAAAACCTCGATGTGCACCCCTTTTGGGATCACTTTTCTCAGCTCTCCGAAGGCAGAGACCACATATATGGAATCCCCCATCATGAATCGTGTTTTCATATCAGCTAGAAATTCTCTTTCTCTGTAAATTGAGTTTACCAGCAAATACAAAAAGACAAAAGCTATGAAAAGCACAAATTGGTTTCGAAAAGTGAGAAAGAGCATTCTGGTTCCCATTTCGGAAGGAGGAATCTCTGCATGCTCTCCAGCATACAAATACATAGTGAAGCATTGGTAACAGAACCCAACAAAGAGATATAACCGGAGAGCATGAATAAAGCTTGACCTCAGTGTGAGTAACCCCAGATCTCTATTCAGGATATGGCTGTACTCATGGAGAAGGAGTGCCTTTAACTCTTTAGGTTTTTCTCTGAACAAATCAATGAATGTACTAGAGAGTCTCAAAAGGGGTTTCTTATTAGTCCCAAAGACATCCAGTATTACTCTTTGATCTGGAAAAGCATAGAGGGTGGGCGGATCAATTCTAGCTAGTTCAGCAGCTTCATCAGCTATTCTGAGAATTTCTGGATCTTCAAGGGGATGAAGATTACTTGTGGACGATCTCAAAAGGTACGCTCTCAAAAGGATAACAAAGGGGAACAGCCCAAAGAAGAGACTCATCACGTATGTGGGAATCCACACTATTACTGTCCCATCACCAGTCTCCCATCCAATATACTCTCGAGAGAAAGTGAAGGAATATTGACCAGTTGCTGCATACGAGATATTATAGATTAATACTGTCACCATGACAAGACAGACAGGTACTGCTAACAAAAATAATAAAATGGCTCTCACAGATGATTCTTGTTCATTCATTTTGTTGCGGCCTCCTGAACCAGTAAAAGGCCCGCACTGTACCAAAACCAGAGATCAGAAACATGAGGGTTATCACACAGGGCCGTTCCACAATGTACTGGATGGCTCCGAATCCCTCTGTTTTGGGTGAACGATACCATCTGAACGCTATAATGGTTGCACATGCCAGAGTAGTTGCCACCACTGAGATCGAGAACCTATTCATTACCACACCTCGGTTACTATAACAAGCCGATAATATAAAAATAGCGGTAATCTCACAAATTTGTTACACGTGTAACAGCACTACTGCAGTCTGCAATACCGAATTGACAGTATATGGTCAGATTTACATCCCCCAAAGGCTTGACTGTCTATTATCAATTAGACAATATGGGTGACGCGCTTTTAACCTGATAAATCTAGTAACCTTATACCACAATTGACCTCATCCATAGAGGCTAAGGGTTGGATCACCATACATGATAAAAGCTGCCCAGGTAATATCCTTGGAGGAGTAGTATTTTTTTCGTGATAACCGTAATGCCTCCCCCAAAGGGTAAACAAGACAATTCCTGTAAAAATCTACAGCAATCTCAGCTGCCCTTTTATCATGGATACTCCATAGGCTGCCAATGAATGAGAGTGCACCTCTTTCAAGAAATACTTCTGCTAACCCTTCAATACTGTGAGAAAATGTCTTTGCAGAACTGCACCCATTCATGAACACCACAGGAGAACCTTCTAAATGTCTCTCAATCTCTGCACAGGTTACCACACCCTTGTATACTGGGAGGCAGGGGTCCCTTTTCAACTCTCCAGCATAATGGATAATATCATAATTTTGGGTGAGGTGGCCCAAAACATCCATTTTCTTGGCTTCCTTCGGTCTCAGATACGTTACTGCAAAATCATGTTGAAGGGTTTCTGCAAGGTAATCACACTCTGTCACTGCTTCAGGTATTGTTTTTGTGGGATCAGCTATAATCAATGCTTTCTTTTCCCTCTTTTTCCTCTTTTCTGATTGGTGTATTTCAGGGACTTTTTCACTCTTTATCCTTCTTGAGACAGCATATTTCAAAGCGAAGAACTCATCGCTGTACATGAGTTCCCACGGAATCTGAACATCTTCTACCTCTAGAACTATGTAGTGGGATACGAGCTTTTGAGCAAAATCCCTGGGAATGAAGCTCTTGTAGATAACAGTGCCTGTCTTTCTCAGTCGTTCTGTTGGTTTCTTCAGTATTCTTTCTCTTTCAGAATTTGAACACTGGTTTATCACTTTTGATATGTACTCAATCCTTGCAATAATTTCAGAGCGCATCTCAGGGGAGATGTCAACGGTTCGAGTGGACTTCACAGGGTATACTGCCTCGCTTGCAGGTTCTAGAGATACTTGATATTTTGTTTCAGTGCGCTTTTCGAGAGAGAGGATCATCAAATCTTTGGTACGATTCTCTTTAGCTGTGGTATAGAGAGTCTCTGGTATTTCTCGCTTTCTTATAGATTTTCTCAGGATAATCACAGAAAGGATAGCCAGAATAACGATTAAGGCAATTAACAACCCATAGAAAGCCGTGACAGAATACCCAAGTGTGTTGACATGAGACATATTAACTCTCCCTCCGTTTTATTGTATTCTTGTAGCTCATTTGATTCCGTGAATCTTTCGTGTTTAAATGGTTTTCCCTGATCAACTGTCCAGAAAATCTACTGTAGTTCCAGAGCACTATGAGTGAGCAGCTTAAAGATACAATTGAAAGAGATCCTATACTGCAGGGGTGCACAAGATTTTCTCCCTTTAACCTAGGATTTTTTTATACATGAGAGGATCTCTGCAGAATGTATAAAGTGAACTGTTTCTAACCAGTAAGATCAAGCACCCGCCATGGTGCAGAGTCTAACGGCACCTCTACCAACTCAACTTTTGCACTTGCCAGGATTTTTTGTGGATTCTCTAATACCTCAAGTGGCACCCGAATACTGATTTCCTTCGGCTTTCGGGAAACCTGCACCACATCGTGCGGGAGTTTACGGTTCTGATCATAAACAGTATAGCCAAAATCTCTTACACTAACATGTAGCTTAGGCATTTCTGCAAAGTTACCACTTCTGTAACCAAAAAGGTATACTGAAGCTTCTACCTCCATTGCCAACGGCCCTGAAAGTTCAACTGAAAAGACCAGATTACCATCCTGAAGGTTTATACCGTACCGTTCAATACCCACAAAGTGTACACGCTCTGCATCCAACAATTCCCCTGAAGGCTCGGAATGGTGTTGTACCATAACAGAACGCAGAAAAGTGGTTAACTCAACTGGTGGAAAATTTCCAAAGAGTTCGTTAGCCCTCACAAAGGAAAGAAGGTATTTCGTGTTACTGGAGTACTGCGACTTATGCTTTTTGAGAGCTTCTAACTTCAGATCATTTGAGGTTAACACGTGAGTCTCCCACGCAATCTGGTCTTCAAGGTGTGGAGGAGGTTCTAAAGACTCTGTGGGGTAGTACCCCTGGGGTTCAGGCCAGTTACTGTAGTGGACCAGATACGGGTAAAGCTCTGGTGTATTCTTCAATTTGAGATCCCACAGTGCCACACGGGTGAACACATAGAGTGCACGATGATCCCTGTTGTGATCAGCAGGATGCGACAGAAATATTTTGGTGGGTTGAAACTCGTTTATGACACTCTTGAGGTCTTTTAGAACGTCTTCGCCCTTGTACAATGCTCCCGGACGCAGCGCATTGTTGTAGGGAACCTCTGTCACTCTTGTGAGCAATCCTCTATACGGGGGGTTATCCCCCCAGTGGGCACACAAAATGTTTTCTGTACCAAAATCGGGATACCCCAGAAAGGTTAAATTCTCTCTTGAAACCTTCAACACGTCGGCAGCTTCTAATGCTTCATCGTGACGGACATACCCCATAGAAATGACATCTTCAGGATTTAGAACTGGCCACTTCCGGTACACTATGAACGACCATTGGTTCGCATCGCCATAGGTTAAAAAGACAATCCGAACTGGTAACCCCATCTCTCCTGCTTGTTCAATGATGCCAGTACAGCCAAGGACCTCATCGTCTGGGTGTGGTGCTGCAACAAGGACGCGATCGTCTGGTTGGAGTATTACCCTCTCGTAAGGTGTTGTAGACATAGCAACGTGTAGGATTACCATGTAATAAGCTTTTTGTTGCACAGATGGTCGATAGTATATTTCTACAGTTAGTGAAGAAACCTGTTACACGTGTAACAAGGATGTCCAGGATGCTTGATCTGGTAGTACTGGCACTCTTGTCAGCGGTGATCTATCAATCCATTTACCAATATTTCACTATTGGCCTTTATTTCCTCCAAATTATAGGAGATTATAGAATTTTCCTTTTTCATTACATTTTTGTCCTTTATTTCCTTATTCATATTTTTATTATTCCTAAAAAATATGGAACTTTTCTTGTGTAAACCCAAATGTAGTCACCGAAATCATCTCCAGTATCATCAACTTTTGTATTACATTTCTCATTTTTGTTCCATATTTTTTCAAGTTCTCTCAAGTACTCTTCAAGCCCATCTTCTGGAAATATATCCTTAAAATATGAAGCTTCGTAAACCCCTATAGTTCTACCCTTTTCAGGCCCTATTTTACATTTTCAAAATATGATCTTTCTCCCATCATTGGGATCTGAACACCTCGAATAGCGCTGCCTTTATAAAGATCCACGACTTCTTGTGAAATTCGCAATTTCTCTCCAGTTCAACCTACTGAGATATAACCATCAAAGACTCAAAAAGACAGGCTGGATCAAAGTAGTCAATAGTAAAGATACGAACGTGCCCTGGTTTAATATGATTTCTGGTTATTCTTGAACCTCCAAAATAGAAACCTGAAAAAATGTTATCCTTGTTCACGTTGGGAATTTCTATTGTCTTCTTATAAACCTTCCTGTAAATTCAGTACTTGAGAATGTAAATGAAACTGCATATCCACCAAGGTCTATCACGACATGCCAATGCCCTCGATGAGGAACATGAATGTACGAATTAATCCCTTTCATCAGTTCAAAGACAAATTACAGTGTACATAAAATAGTGGAGGTGATAACTGTGGGATCAAAGACAAATTATGTGGTTAAAACCAAAACGTGGCTCATTAAGGCTTTCATTATAGTAGGATACACACGCTTTGTGAGTGTCGCTTGCTACTACGACCCATAAACTCCGTGGTGGTTTATACCTGCTTTATGGATCATAGCAGGATACTTCATAGCGATATGGCTCAGGAGGGATTGATCATCGCATTATCATCTTTTTGTCTGTCATGATTATTCTTTTTGTCGTTATCTTTCTGTCTGCCCTTTTCATTTATTATAGTAAAATGCAATATAACAAATTAAGGAAAAGGCTTAAATACATAGGAAACATTCTTCATAGGAGGTGAAGTTCAATGAGAGTCAAAAATCCGAGAGTGTTGGAGTATGCTCGAACTCTAATGGCGCCCGATTTTTCAATAGCAGCAGAGTTCACTTGTCTTTAACAGCAGCAGAGTTCGCTTATCGATCTTTTTTTCTTTTTTTGGTGGATGTTATGGATAACAACACAAATCTAGACGAAACATGCACAACTGCATCAAAAAGTATGTCCACACCTTCAGTCGAAGCTATTGCCAAAGCCCAAAACGAACTTCTTGCGGAAACAGTGAAACACTCCGTCAAAGTATCCAAGTTTTACAGAGATCTTTATCAAAATATTAATACTAAGAATATAGGGCTTGATGATTTGAAAAGGTTACCCATTCTATCCAGAGAAGCTGTAGAAATCCACGGAAAAAACATTATATGGAAAAATGCGCCAGGAGAAATATTCACTCTAACCACTTCCGGCACTTCTGGGAACCCATTAACAGTTTTTCGATCTTCTGAAGAGATAAGATTAATAAATACTCTGTTGAGGAACACCAGCAGCAAAGGGACAAAAAAGTTATTTCTAGTTTTCCGTAATCCGTTTCATGGTACAAAATATACTATTGATTGGCCAGCAATCCATCCTCTAGGCATTACTCTAGAAAAAGAAGAGAATCACATAGAAGCAGCAGATATGCTTTACAGGAAGCAAAAAACTCCAAGCAAAGAGATGTACCCAAGCGGTATTATGGGAACAATAGCCAAAGTCTATTCTTTTACCATACTTTCTCTTGAAAAGGGGTATAATCTTACAGATACCCATGTAGACACCATTTATACTACAGGTGATATGTATCCTCTGAAGATAAAGAAGATGCTGGAAGAAGCATGGGATGCCATGGTCATAGATTCATATTCTCTCACTGAAGTGATTGGAACGGCAAAAGAATGCAAACATTGTGCAGGTTATCATTTTGATAACCATGTTATATGGGAAGTAATTGACCCTTTCAGTAGAACGCCTGTTGACAAAGGGGCTGGGTTCCTGTGTCTTACGCCGCTTTACCCTTTTGTTCAGGTTTTTCCCCTCATAAGGTACAATACCGCAGATTTAGTGGAGATTAGGAATTCGTGCAACCAGGGCTCTAGCTTTGTTCCCCTAGGGAGATTCAAAAATAGTGTCTTCATAAGAAAAAATAACGAAACAGTGCTTCTTTTAAGTAGCAAAGCTATCAGAGAAATACTAGTAAATATACCGGATGTCGCAAGAGAGCGCATGTTTTCTCCGAACTTCACGATTCCTCAATTTTACTCTTTCTATACTATATTTGGATTAGAAGTTAAGACATCAAAAACCTTAAAGGAAATGTCATTGCACATAGAGCTTGTATATGACCCATCTTTCTACCCTCGTCGTGCTAGGGAGCTCTCAAATTACATATTAGACGAGCTTTTGGCTAGAAACCCCAACCTTGAGCGCTGCTACAACAAGAATTTGGTGAATATCCAGGTTATATGCTGTGGGCCAAAAGAAATACCGCCGGAGATAAGAGCTAGAGATAAAAACTGGACTAGAAATAGATATTAACATTTACTATTTCAACCTAAGATACTGGACCCGGCTCTTGGAACGGGAGGATGGGGTTGTCAAGGTTTCGGGGGATAGAACCTCTCAGTGTTCATAAATTATCATTTTGTTGATGGAATACAACCAATAAAGATAACCTCACCCAATGTTACACGTGTAACAAAAGCCCACAGATGTGACAACCCCTCAAATACTAAACAGTTTTAAAGGTACACTGTACAGTCTCGGTGGTGATCATCAATGAAAGAATTGTTAATGGGAAATGAAGCAATTGCCAGAGGCGTTGTTGAAGCAGGAGTAAAGGTGGTGACTGCTTACCCTGGTACACCCTCTTCTGAAATTCCCATGACCATTTCCAAGATAGCCAAAAAATATGGTATCTATTTTGAGTGGTCAACCAATGAAAAGGTAGCCTACGAGGTGGCCTTTGCAGGGGCTGTCACTGGATTACGCTCCATGGTAACTATGAAGCACGTGGGATTGAATGTGGCAGCAGATGTGTTCATGGCTTCAGCGTTCGTGGGAGTGGATGGAGGATTTGTGGTGGTGTCTGCAGATGATCCTTCACTGCACTCTTCGCAAAATGAGCAGGATAACCGTCATTACGCTCGATTGGCAAATATACCGTGTATTGAACCAGTATCGCCTCAGGAGGCCAAGGATTTCACCATTAAAGCGTTTGACATATCTGAAAAATACAACATACCCGTAATGCTGAGAACCACGACCCGAGTGAACCACACCAGGGGTGATGTAGAAATTGGAGACATTTTGACGCTAGAGAGGACTCCTAAATTTGAAAAAAATGTCAAGCGATTCGTCACTGTCCCATCAAATGCCAGAGGGCTGAGAACGAAGTTACTGGAAAAAATGGAAGGTGTTGACATTGATCTGGATGTTACAGAAGGTGATGGCAGTCTGGGGATTATAGCTTCAGGTATTGCCTACAACTACGTGAAAGAGGCAGTTTCTATCCTTGGAATGGAAGCTGAAATCTATAAATTAGCAGTTACCCACCCTCTCTCAGAAAAGGTTACTACATTTCTCAAGAGACACACTGAAGTTGTAGTAGTAGAGGAGCTGGAGCCTGTTATAGAAACTGAAGTGAGGGCTATAGCCCAAAAAGAGGGTATACCAGTAAAGATTTACGGGAAGGAATTTATACCACGCGCTTTTGAGTTGAATACGACGAGGGTGACCAATGCATTCAAAAAGTACAAAGGGTTACCTGAAGAAGTAGTAAAAGATCTCCCCATTCCGGTACGCCCCCCTGTTTTGTGTCCCGGGTGTGCCCACAGAGCTACCTTTTACGCGATGAAAAAAGCAGCTCCCAAAGGTGTGTACCCTTCAGACATTGGCTGCTACACGTTAGGGGTGGTCCCTCCCATTAGTGCAGTAGATACCTGTTTGTGTATGGGAGCTTCCATTGGGTTCTCCTGCGGCTTATCAGAATTTATTTCAGAGAAAATCATTTGTTCTATTGGCGATTCTACCTTCATGCACACAGGATTACCAGCTTTAGTGGACGCAGTGTACAACCAGCACAAGTTTGTTGTTGTCATTTTGGATAATGAAACCACTGCCATGACAGGCCATCAACCCCATCCTGGAACCGGTGTCACCGGCATGGGTGTGAAAGTACCCAAAGTATACCCCGAGAAGATAGCAGAAGCCATGGGTGTCCACACTGATGTGATAGACCCTCATGACGTGGAGAATGCGGTAAAGGTGATGAAGGAAGCAGTGAATGCAGACGAATTGAGAGTGGTCATAGCGAGGAGAAAGTGCATCTTCTTAGAAGGTGCAGAAAGAGGTGAACCCTTTTACGTCTCTGACGAGTGCACTGGATGCGAAGTGTGCATCAACCAGTTGGGCTGTCCAGCTATTGACTTCGTGGATGGGAAAGCCTTTATCAACGAGTTATGCTATGGGTGCGGCGTCTGTGCACAAATTTGTCCTGCTTCAGCGATTGAGGTGGGTTCATGAAGTACGATATCGTATTAGGCGGCGTAGGAGGGCAAGGAATTTTACTCGCCTCCCAAATCATCGCAAAAGCAGCTTTAAAGAAAGGATACAAGGTGATGATGGCAGAAACCCACGGCATGGCTCAAAGAGGAGGTTCTGTCATCACCCACGTGAGACTCGGAGATATCTATGGTGCTCTCGTCCCAGAAGGGCACAGTGATGCAGTGGCAGGGTTTGAGTACATGGAAGCTTTCAGGCAGTTGAAATTCTTGAAAAAAGGAGGAAAGCTCGTCATGAACACCCACAAAATCAAACCCGTCGTCCTGGATACGTATCCTGATTTAGACTTTGATCTTAATGAGTACGACGTTTTACAGTTGAATGCCACAGAAATTGCCATGAACCTAGGGAACGTTCTTGTGACCAACATGGTAGTACTCGGTGCTCTGGCAGAGTTTGCTGATCTTCCCGTGTCAGAACAGGAAGTGAAAGACGCTCTAAAAGAGAGTGTCCGCCCCCAGTTTTTGGAAATTGATCTAAAAGCATTCGAACAGGGTATCAAGGCAGTGCGATAACGCTTTCTCCTGCTCTCACGCGGTCTCCCTTTCCCACGGTAACTTCATAGGAACAGGGCAGAATTACCACCACCTGGGAGCCCAGAATGATCCTCCCCAGTCTTTCTCCTTTTTTTAAAGTATCCCCTTCTTTTACGTAACACTGGATCCTTCTGACAAACTTCCCTGCTATCTGGATCACCACCATTCGGGTATCACCGTCAATAACTATGATATTTCTCTCGTTGTCTAACGCCAGACTGCTTGCCATGTGGTAACTTCCTTCTTTATAGATGATTGTGGAGACAGTACCCTCTATAGGACTTCTGTTCACGTGAACATCTACAGCATTCATGAAGACAGCTACTAAATAGCAATCCTCAGTGATCAATCCTTTTAATTCTTCCAAATAGATTTTTTCTCCGTTCTTTATAATGACAGGAACATCTTCTGCCTTTACCACTTCTATGGCAATGACCTTTCCATCTGCAGGCGATACTACCCCCTCTGGTGGAATGTGCCTTTCAGGGTCCCTGAAAAACTGGAACACAAATATGAGCAGTGCAACAACAGGGATTACTAACCACCTTTTCTTCATAGTTTTGAAGAGGGTAAGAGGTATAAAAGGTTTGTGTAGAGAAATCTTTCGGTATTTCACATATTTGTTACACGTGTAACAATATGTTAATTTTTGCTATTTATACCATAAATAATATTTTTTGAGGAATTGAAGATATATTTGATAAGAAAGCAGTAATTGAACCTTTGATGAAATGTGTTGTCCCATAGAAGAATAGTTCTTCTGTCTGTTCCCAACTCCCTGTAATAAAGGCATTCAACGTCGTTCGATGGGAAGGTAAGGGAGGCTGCTGTTATGTGAGAGATCCCTTTGGGGTTGTATTCAATGTGTATGAGGAGTCAGACATTCCAAAGTGAAACATTCAGCCTGCATACTGGCTTCCATAGTGGTAGAGCAGCCGTAATGCAGTAATGGTGGTCTCCGCCGATGCATGTGCTGGCCATGCACCTTCTTCGTTCTGCAAGGTTTGCAGACGTTGAATACCCTTTGCTACCAGTGGTTCATCTTTTGGGTATCCATATCCATGGCAAGCATCCAAAAACCACGTCAACGGCTGGGGCTCAAGGTGAGGAATCCACTTTACTGCCTTTGCGTAGCAGCGATCATACAATGATCCCATCCGGACGGTTGCTGGACTGCAGAGTAATGCCCACACATTGTACCACGTACCGGTGACAAGTTCCCAGTCTACCCAGTGATGTTCAAGCCACTTAAGAGCTGGCTCCACGATAAGATGTTCTTCATACCCAAGGGAAAAAAGGCGCATAGGGAGAGCTGCAGTAAAATAGAACCGGTCTATAATGGTATCCTCCTGGAGCCATTTTTGTGGAGAATGTCTGAGTTTGGCTTCACTCTCGTAGAACGATCCATCTGAATGCTGAATAGATACCAAAAACTCCAATGTACGAGCCATCTGTTCACTACTGGCTAATCCAAGCTCACGCAGCCACCGGAGGCAGTGAATAGTCCCTCCTAAAGAGCCAATGCGATCAGAGTTCTCTTCTGGTGAATAATAATCCCAGCTTCCATCAGGAAACTGGTATACTGCCAGAACTTCTTCAGCTTCCTTTTGTGTAAAGGGCTGGCCCAGTGCGCAGCGTAATCGGAGATTATCGAGGTTGTTACCCTTTTGGCGGACAAATGCAACTGCTTTATCCCAATTTATCATGATCTCACCTGGTGGATTATTGGCATTTTTTGCTTATACCTCTTTGCCTTTCACAAAGTATAAGTAGAACTATAGAAGAGTAATACCACTATTTTCGACATATAAACCTGTCGTTTGGGAAGTTGTCAAGTCTTTTGGTGATTCTCTCACTTTTGTTACACGTGTAACAAAATTGCCCCTTTTATTAATATTCTGGTTTCTTGATATTTTAAGACATTTAGAATTCTCAACACCAAACTTTTCGACAATCCCGATTGGTATTGGTATTTTCATCTATTGGTATTTTTATGTCTCTTATCTTTTACAAACACAAACAAAATTACTGAAATCACAGCAAGGACACATCCATACACAAAGGTAGCCTCCGGGGCTATTGCATCCCATAATACACCTGCTATATACCCGCCAGGTAAAGCTACCAGCCCTATGGCAGTATGAAACGTCCCCAATGCTGTTGCCTTCAAATGGGGTGGTGCTAAATCCACCACAAAAGCTCTTTGAACACCATCAATCATCGCATAAAATATGCCGTAAACAACAAAAGATAGTAAAATGGTCTTCATATCTGACGTGAATACTAAGCCCAAAGATACTACTGCAAAGAGGATGTAACCTCCTCTTAGAACTGGTTTCCTCCCAATTTTATCTGACAAAACCCCTGCAGGTACAATACAAACTGTATACACAATGTAGAACAACACGTAGAGCAGAATCGACATACTATCATCTAACCCAATATTGAGGGCCCGCAACAACAAAAACGCATACCCAAAGTGACCCAGTGCAAATAATGAAGCCACCATAATGAACAGCCTTAAATTTACGGGTAACTCTCTAAAGCTTACCTTGATAGATGTCTTTTTCTCTTTTTGTATTACAGGTGTATTCTTTTCCTTTATGAAGAAGATAACCACCACTGCAATGATTCCTGGTATGAAAGCATACAAGAAGATGTTCCTGTACCCCAGAATAGGCAGCAGCAAAAATGCTAAGACAGCTCCGAATATTGAACCAATACCATCCATAGCTCTGTGAAATCCGTATGCCTTCCCTCGAACACACTCATCACAGGATTCTGCCACTAACGCATCTCTGGGTGCTGTTCGCAATCCCTTTCCAATTCGTTCTATGACTCTGACAACCAAGACAAAAGACCACACATGAGCGAACGCAAACAGTGGTTTGCTCACCGTAGATAACGAGTATCCACACAAAACGAAGGGTTTTCTCCTCTTTATCTTGTCTGACCAGTACCCTGATACAACCTTTAACAAGGAGGCTGTGGTTTCTGCAGCACCTTCAACAATTCCCACAGCATATGCACCCGTACCAATGACAGTGGTTAAAAACAAAGGAATCAATGGGAAGACCATCTGACTGCTTAAATCAGTGAACAAACTGACTAACCCCAATATGAATATGTTCCTCGTGATACCTTCAAGGATTTTGTTATTCATTTTATCCTCCTCATGCTACAATTCTGGTATTGAGATCACCTACTTTTCATCAAGAGTATTCCGGCAATATAAGGGTGCTGGTGGCAGAGGACTGTCAAGCCTTTCAGGAGCTGCAAACTGTAGTGTTTGTAATTAATCTCATTAAATATCAATTCACAGCAATAGTCAATAGAAAACAATGAATGTTACACGTGTAACAAATAGATGAATACTAATGATTTGACAACTCCACGAAAATGAAAGGCTTATAAAGAATCAGCACAAACAGAGAGAGAGGTTCTTGAGCAGAAAAGTTCACGGATCTTAATGTGTTACCCTGAGTGATAAGAATGGATGTATTGAATGAGGTCACAGAACAATGCAGAAAAGCATTAGGAAAGAATCTGGTGAGTGTAGTTTTATTTGGTTCTACAGCAAGAGGGTTACAAGACAGCAGATCTGACATTGATGTGCTGATTGTGGTAGAAGAAGAGGTTGATAATAATTTTTTTAAGGATATCTGGATTGATCTTCTTATGAATTACGGTGTTAAACTTGATACTATTGTAATGGCGAAAAAAGATGTAGTAGATAATTTCAACTATTTTTCTCCTCTTTTTTTGTCCTTTGCCCTGGGTATTACTATTTTGTTTGATGAAGGGTTCTTCGAAAAAGAGTACTTCAAATTTTTGGGGAGATTAAAGGAAGAAAACATAAAGTATGTTGAAGGAGGTAAGGTATGGGATCTCCAAAAGATAAGTTCAGAGATTTTGCAGTAGCATTCTGGAAAACTTCAAAACAGGATTTGGACAGAGCTGAAGATGCTCTCAAAGAGGGATATTACCCGTACGCAGTGTTTCACAGCCAGCAGTGTGTTGAAAAAGTGACAAAAGCATTACTGGAAATGGAAGAGATCTTTGTGAGAGATCATGATGTTTCTGATATGTTTACCACTTACATTCTCAAAAAGGAAGAAGATGAAGAAATCAAAGAAGATTTATATGAGATTCTAGATATTTTGTATTGGTTAGAGGCACGTGGGCTCTTTCAAGATATCCTGTTATAAAAAGGGGAAAAGTGGTTTCTCCTGCTGAGCAGTACGACAAAGAAGATGCAGAAACTGCTCTCGAGAAAGCAAAATTTGTATTTGAGTTTGTAACTTCGGTCTTGAAAGAGAGATACAAAGTAAAGGTCACAGAAAATAACGATCAGGAGAAATAGTATCAATAGTAGACTCTAGTTGTGTCTTATATCGATTGAAAAGAGTCAAAAAACGCAAATATCCATAAAAATAGAAATTCAAAATGTGTGTACTACAATTGTGTACTCGGTATGAAAAACGTATTGGATACAATACACACTTTTGGTGTTAAAATCTGAGTCTCTTTTAATGCCAAGACTCAACAAGAATCAAAGACAAATGTTACACGTGTAACAAATGTGAGACAGACCCTGACAATTACATGCTCGAGCATGGATTGTCAACCCACATATTCAAATGGATTCTGGACATTTTTATACAGACTATTTCAATAGCTTCCTGTTTTATAATCTACGAATTTAACCCAGCTTTCATGGTAATATGATTAAATTCTTTTAATTGAAGTGAGTTTAAATCACAAGATCTGTTAAAGAAATGATATTTTAAAACATATTCAAATCATTTTTAATTGCGAATATCTCCTAGATGAGAGAAATTCTTTTATGCATCAATGAGAAATTTGTATTGAATGACACAAAAAGAGTCTTTTTCCAGACGGGATTTTCTCAAAAGGGCTGGTCTAGCAGCAATAGGCGTGGCTGTAGGTGCGTACAGTCTTTCTCGTCTCTTCGAAAAGAGAGCCCTTGAATCAGAACCCTCTGGCTGGAAATGGTCTAGAGAAGAATGTAAATCAAGTTATGAGAACAACACTAATAAAAAGGTTTATGATGTTGTTATTGTTGGTTGCGGCATGGCAGGTGCTATTGCAGGGCTCACTGCTTTAAAAAAGGGCTTGAATGTTTGCATTGTAGAGAAAAACGAAAGAGAATTTATTGGTAGGAAAATGTGTGGCGAATTGACATCAGAGAA
>Ga0209636_10000084_pt1 | contig 71977 bp, 60 predicted proteins | sample DeeMarSWOR152_54_FD_187464 | JGI IMG/M metagenome (GOLD analysis project Ga0209636, IMG submission 187464) | Marine sediment microbial communities from White Oak River estuary, North Carolina - WOR-1-52-54 (SPAdes) (version 2) | ecosystem: Environmental > Aquatic > Marine > Intertidal zone >...
GATATATTAGCTTCAGGAAATTTTTTTCTTAAAGCAGAAAAAGCGGGTAGAGTGTGGATGATATCTCCCAGCGAACTGAGGCGGATGATTAAGAAATTGTCCATGGCAAAAATTAAGGGTTTACTATTTATCTTTTATTTTTGATGCGATCTCTTTAATAAGTTCTGAGGTGGATTTTATTTTTGGGCCTCCTGTTATGGCAATCATTCCTCCATATCCCTTGACTGTCTCCTTTTCAGGCACTGTTTCCTCTGTATAATCTGAGCCTTTGGCGTGGATATCAGGCTTGAGCGCAAGAAGGATTTTCTCCACATTCGGCTCATCAAAAAAAGTGATGTAATCGACAAAGTAAAAAGAGGAAGTTATTTCTACTCTTTCTATCTGGTTCAAGATAGGTCTCCCTTCTCCTTTGAGCTTGCGGATAGAAGAGTCGCTGTTTAGGGCCAGGACCAGAACATCTCCTTTTTTCTTTGATTCTTTAAGATACCTTATATGGCCAACGTGTATTAAATCAAAGCAGCCGTTAGCCAGAACAATTTTTTGCCCCCCTTTTTTATGCTCCTGGATAATTTTTGCTAGCTGAGAAAGCTTGTATAGTTTTTTCAATTTTAAGAAACGATATTCTCCTTGAGTTCTTGAGTACTTAACGTAGCGGTGCCTTTTTTCATGACAACAATATCTCCGGCAAAGTTAGCAAGCAGAGCAGCTTCTTTGAATGTTGAACCACAGGCTAAAGCCAGAGTGAAAACACTTATAACAGTATCCCCGGCTCCAGTGACGTCGACTATGTCGGTAGTGCCGCAGATGGAGATGAAGAAAGGAGCTTTTCTCTCCTCGAAGAGAACCATTCCTTTGGAGCCTCTTGTGATGAGCAGGGCTGAAGCTTGAGTCTTTTTTAAAATGAGCCTTCCTGCTTTTTTTAGTAGTTTATTATCGTCGTTTATTTCGATCTGGAGGGCGCCCTCAACTTCGGGTTCGTTTGGAGTAGAGACAGTTATGCCTTTGAAATTCAGGAGCCTGAAACGGGAATCAAGGGTTACAGGGATATTTTTTTTCTTAAAACTGGGAAGCATCTGGTTAAAAAGATCCTCTTTTACAGTAAAGTAATTATAATCAGAAATGAGAAGAGCACTTATTTTCCTTTGAGCATCCTTTAGAGTTTTCTGAATTTTTTGTTTTAACTCATTGCTGTCAGGAACTTTTCCTTCCCTGTCAATCCTTAATATCTGCTGCTTTCTTGCCGTTTCCTCACCTGCCAGAATTCTGGTTTTAATCGGGGTATTATATTTTTTTTCTTTGACTATGTATTCTGTGGAGACTCCTTTCCGTTTAAGGATTTGGAGAATTTTCTGCCCTGAATCGTCAGAACCTACGACACCGATAGGATAAGGATCTGCGCCTAAAGCTTTGAGATTGAGGACAGAATTTCCTGCTCCACCGAGGGCGAATTCCTTTTTTTTGTAGTCAAGGATAAGGACAGGAGCTTCCCTTGAGATTCGGCGTGTATTCCCAAAAATGTATTCGTCCAGGATGAAGTCTCCCCAGACTGCTATTTTTTTCTGGGCGAAATCGTCAACAAGACGAAGTAAATTCTTCTTTTCTTTATTCACTGAACCGCAGGCAAGATTTTTATCAGAAATAAGATAAAAGGTCAAATAGATTAAGGTTGCAGGCACGCAGAAGCTTGTAATTTGCAGCCAGCTTTTCTATTTTTTTTGATTATCATAATTTTTTTTGACATTTTGAGCATTTTACTTGACAACAAACATTTAATTTGTTTTTTTAAGCTGTGGAGACAATTCTTAGTGAAAATCTAAGTTTATGTCAGCGTAGATTTTGTTTTGAGCGAGGAGATAAAACGTGTCAGTTCCTCGTCAGGTGGGCTTAATTAAATAAAAGAAAGCGAGGAGCGACTCGAAGCATACAGAGTTATAAGCACAATTTGAGAACTTTGCAAGGCGAAGGCGGAAATTAGGATGAAACTTAAGTGTATTCCAAATTACTTGTTGGTTTTGGTAATTGCCCTGGTTTTATTTACCTCCGTAAGCAGAGCTGATTCGTCCATTGACATAGATCGCCTGGTCGGCAAACTCGAACCCGAGATCCAGCGGATGATGCTGGAAGGAAGGATTCCTTCAGCTACTATTGCTCTTGTCCACGAAGATCGCATCATTTGGACCGGTGCTTTCGGTTACTCCAATCTATGGGCCCGCACTCCTGCGGTTCCCAACACTGTCTATCTCATTGGCTCCACATTTAAGACTATGTCCATGTTTGCTTTGCTCCAGCAGATGGAGGAGGGTAAGTTTAGGCTCGATGACCGGGTTAACCACTATCTTGACGACTTTAAGATACAGGGGGAGAATGCTAAAAAACCAGTTACCTTCCGGCATCTTCTAACCCATGTCTCTGGACTTCCAGGTGATTTTGGTCCCCATGCAGTATGGGGTGTATCAGTACCTCCTTCATTAAAAGATTATTTAAGCAAATCTCTCAAGCTCCAGAATCAACCTATGGCCAAAGTCGTTTATTCCAACTTAGCTTACACCCTGGTTGCTTATCTAATAGAAAAATTTGCAAAAGTGCCCTACAAGAAGTATATCCAAGAAAATATCTTTGATCCCTTAGAAATGAAGGATACAGCGTTTGCGCCAAGGCCTGATATGGAAGAGAGATTGGCTATTCCCTATGTTGTCGATGAAAGGACAGGAAGCCTTATGCCGACTATTCGTCTGAAAGCAAATGTTTGGCCGGCTGGAATAGTTTACGGAACTGTAACAAACCAGGCTAATTGGTTGATTGCCAATCTTAATAGAGGAATTTTCAAAAAGCATCGTCTTATACGCGAGGACACATTCAAACAGGTTATGAAACGACAATACAACCAGTTCAATGGACCGGTCAGTGCCGGCTGGCTGAATGCGTCGACCGGATACGGGCTGACTTGGTGGATCTCACATCGAAAAGGCGATACCTACTTTGCTCATAGCGGAAGCGTGCCTGGATTTACGGCCTTTATGGTGGGTGATCTGGATCAAAAAACAGGATTTGCCATCCTGACAAACGGCAATAAAGCCCATAAGCATCTCTATGATTTAGCCATCAAAGCCCTTGACCTCATGAAAGCCTACAAAAAGTAGTCTTTGAGAAAGCAAGTTTCTTTAGAGTCTCCAGCAAGATTAGAAATAAAGCACTTATTACCTTCCTTTCCGTACGCTGTTAAGATCTATAAGTCCTTACCAGGTGAAAATCAGAAATAATCACGCGGCTTTGGCGCATTTATATCCCTCAGTTGACTTCAAATTTTCCCTGTGTTACTTTGTTTGCAATATGCTAAGTTTCTCGTACAATTTTCTAAGAACCTTAGGAAGAACAGTTCCCGTTTGCCCAAAGCCAAAACCTGTTGGGCTGGAAAACATTCCAAAAAACGAACCGATTATCTATGTCTACAATCATATAACCAAGCGAGGAGAACCAATTTATTTGGGAGTGGCAGCTCCAAATATGCCCAAAATAAGGTTCCTGGCAGAGGTCACGATAGCAGCCAAGAGATACCTGCCAGTCCTGAGGAAAGATGTTGAGGACTCAATCTTCCCTCCCGAGCTTCAAAAAAAAATAAGGAGAAGATGGTGGGCAAAGCCGTTATATAATAAGCTGATCGATTTTCTGGCAAGATACGTTATTGCCCAGATAAACAGGATAAACTCTATAGTCGTGAATTTACAGGAACCTGAAGCAGAAGAAGGGAAGATTGAGAAGCAAAGAACAAATAAACAAGCCTTGAAAATGTGCATGGAGAGCCTGGAAAATAATATTCCTATAGCAATTGCGCCAAGCGGAGGCAAAACACACGAAGGCATTAAAAATCCCGTTTACCAGACAATCGTTCCCACGCTGGCGAGCATGTTTTTCAAGCGAGGAAAAGTGGTGAAAATAGTTCCCAGTGTTATCAAAGAGAGGCCTATGATTGATAAGAGGATGTTTTGGCGCTATATTGCTGACAGGATCATTATTTACAGAGTACTAAGACGGATTATGAATCTACTAAAGATAAAAGGCTACAAGAAAACTTGTCTTACGGTTGAGTTTTTGCCGCCGTTAACGTTTGAAAACGCCAGGCCTTCAAAGCCTGAAAAGGTAGAGTTTGTAAAAAATCTTCAACAACTCATTTACTCCAAACTAAGAGAAAAATGAGCGAGGGAGGTTTTTTAATTTCCTAGAAAAAAACCAGAACGAGAGCTGAGCTAGCGAAAGATACTAAGGCCAAGCCATTAATGGCAAACGTGCCGGAGTGGCGAAATTGGCAGACGCACTGGACTCAAAATCCAGCGGAACGTTTAGTTCCATGTGGGTTCGAATCCCTCCTCCGGCATACTGTTTCCCCTGTTAGCTCTTAGGTTTTCCCTTTTTTTTATTTTCAGTCCCATTACATTATTTTCAGCATAATTCAACAATTTTTGTTACAAATCTGTGATATGGGGATAAGTATAACCGCTAAATAGAGCGTCTGACTACGAATCAGAAGGTCGGCAGTTCGAATCTGTCCGGGCGTACCCGCCATTTTCCGTGATTTTTAGGCCTTTCCTTGATTTTGTCTTTTAACTTATAATTCCGCAGTTTCAGCTCCGGAGTCCGTCACTCTATCCCCTGAGCTGCAGGCGCACCGAATTCAGCTTGTATTCAAGTGCATATAATTGGGATGGCCAACGCAATAGTTGACAGCGGTTGTCAAATCAAGTTAATCCTTGACCGAATAAAGCGAACTATTTCTTCTTGAGTTTTTTCAGCATCTCCTTGGCGTTGTTGTTGTCCGGATTGAGTTCGAGGGATTTTTTATAATTTATAATCGCGTTTTGCTTTTCTCCACTCTTCATATACGCTTCACCCAGACTGTCATAAACGTTGGATGATTGCGGAAATACTTCAACATTTAACTTAAAGACTTCTATAGCTTCATGAATTTTCTCCAAATTCATCAGATAATATCCCACCGCATTAATGGATGCCTCATCGAAATAAATGTCACTTCCATCATCTCGTAGTTTCCTGATCTTAGGGTATGCTTTTCCAAAGGGAAATAAAGAAATTACGAGAATACAAATAACGATGAACAACGGTTTTATTTTCATTTTTCCTACTCCTATTTTATCGTAGTAACATATTTATTATTAAGGGAAATGTCAAACACCTTAATATTTAGATTTGAGAGTTAAGCGAGGAAATATCGCATAATGTAATATTTCATGGAATATTGCAGTGGAGTCAGGCTCTACATTCTATTTCTGATAATCCTCTCTTAATTGATCGATAATCCGGGAATCCACCCAGTAGATGTTGCCCGTACCGTTCAGGGGCGACGCCCACATCTTACGGATAGCCTCGTAGCTCATGAGTAGATCGATCCCCGCTTCTCTGTAACGCCGGCTGGTGTAGAACAGATAGCGTCCACAGGGCGACAGGATCTGACAGTTTTCCCCCGAATTAGAATTGACGGATTCACCCATATTGACCAGAGGACCCCAGGAACCGTCCGAAGTGCGGAAGGAGATATAAAGATCAGGCCCACCCAAGGTATTCTCGGCGCGGATGGTGGACACGATGATATAACTCTCGTCTGGTGCGATAAAAGCGTCCCCCTCAAATTCAGGGCTGTTGACAGGTTCGGGCAGGGGCTCTACGTCTACATGCTTCCCATCCACTAGCTCAGTCTTCCAGATGTCCGTTGTACCAACACCCCCTTTCCGCCATGACTGGAAATAGAAAATCCCGTCCTGGGTCAGAGAAGGATAGAACTCGTTTGCCTCGCTGTTGATGGGAGGTCCCATATTGACTGGCTCGGACCATCCTGTTCCTGTCCTTTCCACATACCAGACGTCGTAATCGGGCTCTGGCTCGCCACTGCCGGACCGTGGCCGGTTGGAGCAGAAGTAAACCCTCTTCCCGTCTGCTGTGACAAAAGGATCCACGCCCCCGTACAGGCCAGAGAATGGGGCGACCTCCGGCTTTGTCCAGCGGCCGTTCTCCTCCCTGATCATCAGCATCGCCCACTTCATAGGACCCACAGACACAGAGTATATGACTTCCCGGCCGCCTGGGAAAAAGACGGCGTTGAGTTCGGGCATCTCGGTTGACATGATGCCAGGAGCGAAGAGCTCCCCCTTGAGTCCAGGCGGGGTTTGGCCTAAATATTCCCCTTCGAGAACTGGATAATCATCTCGCTGTCCACAGTTTGTCATAAAAATTATCACTATAATGAATGCGAAAATAAGATGATTTCTATTCATTCATCGCCTCCTTTTATATGAATAGTTTTTACGTCTACACGGCATATGGGTCTGGTCTGTCCCCCCGACATTGTTACAACTGTAAAGTTAGAGCACCGAGCTCGATAGCCTCTGGAGCAGGTGGTTTGTATCCCAGAGAACCGTGTGGCCGGAACTGATTGTACTCCTTTCTCCAGCGCTCTATGATCACATGTGCTTCCAATAATGTATCAAAGATTTCTCCATTGAGCAACTCATCTCTTAATTTTCCAATAAACGATTCTACATAACCATTCTCCCAGGGGCTGCCTGGCTTCTTTTCACCGGGCTCAGAAGTTTCCCCGTGCTGCCTCTTTGGGAATGTCTTTGTCCAAAGATAGATCAGCCACGAGCTTCTTTAGCCGAGCATTCTCCTTTTCAAGCTCCTTGAGACGCTTGGCCTGGTCCTCTCTCATTCCGCCGTAGTCTTTCCTCCAGCGATAATAGGTCTGCTCAGAGATGCCAAGCTTTCGGCAAACCTCTCCAACTGTAGAACCCTCGTTTAAAAGCACTTCGGCTTCACGAAGCATGTTGATAACCTGTTCAGCAGTGAATCTTTTTCTGCCCATATCCCTTTCCTTTCGTACAGGAGAATTGTAACATTTCTCCTGTACCGATATCAGGAGGGCAGGTCAAATATCAGCAGGTTACAGAATTCCGTTCAAGGCGTAGTTTTATAACTGAACCTTTTAATAAGTAAGCACAAATCCGTCCTAGAATCGAAATAAGAATTTAGACTGAGAGAAAAAAACAGAGGAATAAGAGAGAGATATATATTCAGGACGGGAACGGGAAGGATAGCGTTCTACTCGGTTTTCCGAACCTTGAATTGAGCCCTGCCGGAAGCTTTAAGGAGCCCTTGGGTGGAAAAAGCCTTTACCTCACAGGAATATATTTCACCCAATGTCATGCGTTTTTTAACTTCTTCAGGCAAAACTATGAAATTTTCTTTTGTTGTGGTTGACCACAACTTATCCCCGTTGTCGTAAATGCAGATTTTGTATTCTACGTTTTCGCCTAGCGTTGACCACTCAATTTTTGAGGGCATTACTTTTATTTTTATTTGTTCCCCTCTTTCAGTGCTATTATCCGGTATGGGAAATGTGGGCGGAGTTGGCCCGTGATTAGGGATAACATAGAAGAAGAGACAGCAGATGATGAGGAGCAGAAACGCGGAAACAGCTGCCGTTGCCCACTGCTTAGGAGTAAGAAGAGAGACGATTTTTTCAACCCAGGTTGCGCCTTTTATCTCTTCCACTGCGTATTCATCTTGAAAAATCATATCCCCTTTATGCTTTATGACGGAAATAAGCTCGTTTCTTTCCACCATTTTCTCAAAACAATAGGGGCAGTTAAAATAATGCTCCTCAAATTTTTTCTTTTTGTCCTCATCTAATCTGTTCAATAAGTAATTATCAATAAGGTCTTCAAACTTGCATTTTCTCATGGTTTTTAATCCCTCCACGCAAGTTTGGTCGCTGCAGAAATATAAAAGTTGAAAATATTTATTTTTTTTACAATTGTGATTAAGAATATTATTCACTGTATAGAGAATTCTCAGCAAAAGGGAAGAAATTTTAACAAACTTTTTACAAACTCTTAACATATTTTTAACAACTTTCTTCTTGATAAAGTTTAAATTTCTAGTGGAAGAAAAAACTTCAAAAGGAGGTTTGAAATGAAATGAAAAAAATCGGAGCCTTAGTATCTACTCTTCTGATACTAAAAGGAATTTTCTCTCAAAAAGACATTAGGAGGCTAAATGATGGAACAACCAAAAGACCAAAATTTATTTTTTAAACCTGGCTTAAAGTTCTGTTATGTATGCCGATTTGCCGGGATTATCTTCCTGTTGGTTTGCTTAATAGTCATATTCCCAGCGTGTGCACCAGTTTTTTCTGAAATGCAGAGTGCGAAACTGGTTGGGCCTGGAGATATTGAAGTTACACCGAGCTTTTCCTCGGTATCTTTTTCTTCCGAAGGTGAATCAGAGCATATTCAGAACCACTATGGCATTCAGGCAGGTCTAGGCGTTAATAAGCAAATGGATTTTCGTTTGCGTTATGAGCGTGTGAGTGTTGACATGCAAGATATGGATAGCGATGAATCTTTCGCAGTAAACGTTCTTGGATTCGGTCCAAAATTCAGCTTAGTAAAAGATATGGTGGCAGCCTATATCCCAATTGGATTTGCTTTTGGGGAAGACATTGAAGTTTCTGAAACCTGGCAAATCCATCCAACATTACTCATCACTTTGCCCATCGGCAAGTACATTGAGTTTAATCCTTCTGCTAAAGTGTTGATTCCATTAAAAGGCGAGCAAGAAACTCTGGTAGCCTTTAATCTGGGTACTGCTATCAGTGCAAACCTAGAAAAATGGGCCATCCGTCCAGAAATTGGATTTTTATATGATCCAGGTGAAAGTGGTCATTTCATGCATTTCAGCATAGGCTTTACCTATTTTATCAAGTAGATTTTTGAGTCGGGCGGGAGCCATGTAGCCCTTGCTTTTTGATGGTATAAATTATGTTATACAAAGCAGGCACCTGATAGCGATAAACGTGGAGTGGAGGAGAATTCTTAGCAGAGCAATGAGTTGGCTTGGAATCGAAATGAGAGTCGTAGATTGGCAAGTTTACAATATTCTTTAATTAAGACTATTATCAGAAAACCTTAAAGGAATTTAATATTAGGGCAAATGGGAAAATTCGTAGCTTTGTTTCTTGTCTTCTTGTTGTTAGCCGGGTAACGAGATTTGAAGTAAAAAAGATTCCTTTTATAAACCTGCTTTGCACCACAGTTGCAGTTATTGTCCTCTGGTAAGTTTTATTTAGTATATTTTTGCAGATATTTCAGCCACAGCCATCCTATTCCGCATCCCACAAGATAATACGGGAAATCACTCCAAGTGAAAGAAGTGCCCAGAAGCGTTCTTCCAAGAAAATGACTTCTAAGAAATTCTAAAAATGGAGGATGCCATAACTGCAGAAACTCCAAAGAGCAGGTGATGGCAAATACCACAGTGGCAATTTTCCAGGGCTTGGTATTCCTCAAGAACAAAAAAGCGAATAGACACCAGAAGATTACATACAATATGCCTCCAAGAGAATCATTCACCCAGCGTCCAGCTTGGCCGCTGTAAAACTTGCTATAAAGACCTAGCGGTACGATGATAAGCATGGAAATCAAAGTCCATCTTGTTCTTTTCGATTTGAACAATTTTTTCTCCTGGGTTGCCTTCCTATTTTAATAAGGTTAAAAAATATATAATAAACAGTCTCAAATGCTTTGAAAAGTCAAGTAACAATTTCGTCTATCTTTAAAAAAGAAAGGAGGAAGAAATGAAAATTCAAGATGTGTCGTTTTCCGTGACCGATTGGAGTAAAATTGTACCGACTGAACATAAGGGAGAAACAGGCACTTCTTTTTGGCGAACTTTCGAAGCTGGCAATATCCGTGTCCGAATGATTGAATATTCTCCTGGATACAGGGCAGACCATTGGTGTGGTCGTGGTCATATTTTGCTCGTTTTAGAAGGTGAACTAATGTGCGAACTCAAAGATGGCAGAGAATTTAAGCTTGATTCTGGCATAAGTTTTCAAGCTGCAGATGATGATGTTAATCCACATCTTGCTTATACTGAAAAAGGTGCAAAAGTTTTTATTGTAGATTGAATAATATTCAAGCCGTAGAGATTAAGCAGAATTCTCAACGAAAGAAACTCTCGATCTAGGGGAAAAATATGCTTAATATAGAGAGGCTGGCTGTTGAGGATTATTTAGGTTTGGAGAAGGAGGAGATGGGGGCCTTATCCAGCCAGCTAAACAAGGCAGCTTTAGCTTGACAAAAAAGATTAGCAATTGCAATCACCCTCAGCGGTGATTTGTGGGGTGATTTTTTTGTGTCTAGAGGGGGGAAATTGCTGGCTGTTTAGGGAAGATAAGCAGAAGGAGGATTATGGAATGTTTTTTAGTGGGCTTGACCTTGCCCAGCCAGCGAAAACAAGGCAAACAAATATTCGCACAGGAGACCAAGATTATCAATCGCCTCTTAAGATGATTTGGGGGGTGATTTTCCCGTTTTATCGATTAATCGCAGGGTAAAAAGGCTTTCACCAGACACATAAAAAGAGCATAGTAGCACCTGGGAAGCGCAGAAGATGGTCAAAATTTGACTCTGATTTTTATTATGCTATACTTAGCTTAATAAATAGTGATAACATACAACACATGCCAGGGCAGAATAATGAAAAAAGGAATATTTACGTTTGTATTAATATTTTTATTATTTCTATCTCCATTATTGCCTCAAGAAGAAAAAATGATGGTCATCGCTATAAGAGCTGGTATTTATCTCGACCCGGACCTAGAAAGCCCTATAATTGAAACGGCAGAAAGGGGAGCTATTCTTAGTCTCCTCTCGAAAGAAAAAATACGAGAGGACTGGTATTACGTTTCTTTCTATTCTGAAAAGAAATTTATCAACTTCACTGGATTTATCCGTGCGTCCGCAGTTGAAGTGATGCGTGAGGTTCCCGAGGTTGAGGAGGGAGAAAAAGAGAAGCCGAAAAAGCAGCTAAAGGAGCTGGAGGTAGTAGAAGAAGTTTTATTTGAATCTCCTAAAAATATCCAGGTATTATTAGAGAAAACGAACATTAGAGCAGAGCCCGATTTTACAAGCGAGGTAATTCATCAAGTTCAGTTGGGAATCTCCCTTCGAGCAGTAGGAAAAGCGGGGGAATGGTATCTCGTGAATCTTCCTCCAGATGAAGAGGGACTTATTATTTCAGGCTATATTCATCAGAGCTTTGTCCAAGAGATTAGAGAAAAAAGATAGTTAAGTAACAAACGTGAAAGAAAAAAAACTATAATCTCTCTTTATCCCCTTAAAATCCTTCGGCAGGAATGATGTTACAAGAAAAAACCATTCCTTGCTTGCTTAAAGATTCCACGCTCTAAAAAATTATCTATTGCATTCTCAAGGAATGTATGTTTTTATTCACGATTCGAAGCTTAAAATAGGAATTAAGCTATGAATTATGGGTGGCTTTCTTTAATCCCTCCTCTTCTGGCTATTTTATTAGCTTTCCTCACTCGAGAGCCTGTTTTCAGCTTGGCAGTGGCCTGTTTGACAGGAGTTCTTCTGATGGGGCAGGGGGCAGGTGGATTTCCTGAGCTCTTAGCCAAAACATTGGGAAATAGAGATTTCATGTGGGTCTGTCTGATAGAGATCTGCATCGGAATATTGGTGGCTTTCTACCAGAGATGCGGGGCAGTGAATATGTTTTCCCAGAAGGTGAAATTCATAACAAAAACTCGAAGGCAAACGCAATTTCTGGGATGGATATTGGGGATGTTCATTTTCTTCAGCGACTATTTTAGCCCTCTTTTCGTCGGGCCTGTTATGCGAAAATTGACAGACCGCCATAGAATATCGAGAGAAAAACTGGCTTATATCTGTGATTCTACTTCAGCTCCTGTGAGTGTTTTAGCTCCCATCACAGGATGGGCTGTTTACATAAGCGGGCTCCTTTTGGTCACAGGCTATGCTGCCAGTAAAGAGGCTGCCATGTCTCTTTTTATCAAATCCATTCCCTTCAATTTTTACGCTATCCTATCTGTAATAATGGTTGGGATGATTACCTTGAAGCTTTTCCCTGAATTTGGACCTATGCGAAAGGCAGAACGCAGGGCCATGGAAACCGGTCAAATTCTCCGTCCAGGCTCTGTGCCGATGATGAGCTCTGAACTAACGAATCTTCCGGTCTCAGAAAAAGGTCGGCCTAATATCTGGCTGAATTTTTTTACTCCTGTGTTGATTGTGATTGCTTTCAATTTGGGATCTTTCATCCTCACAGGTCAAGCTCAGGTTCTAAATAGCTTTATGTTGGCTGCAGCAGCGCTGGGTGCAGTCATGTTTTTCCAGAAGGTGGATAACCTGGGTGGGCTGATGAAATCGATGTTAGCAGGAATCAAAGGAGTCATGCCTGCTGTTTTGATCCTGGCTTTTGCCTATGCCATAAATAGCGTCAGCCGAGAAATGGGAACTGCCCAGTATGTCATAAGTATAACTGAGGGATGGTTTAATCCTGGATTTTTGCCATTTTTGGTTTTCATGCTCAGTGCTTTTATAAGCTTCGCAACCGGAACTTCTTGGGGAACATATGCCATCGTTATTCCGATTGCTGTGCCCTTAGCTTTTGAATTCAGCCAGGGGCAGGTATCAACTCTTGTTTTGGGAACCATTGCTGCCACAGCTGGGGGCGGGGTGTTTGGAGATCACTGCTCTCCTCTCTCAGATACTACAGTCCTCTCTTCTTTGGGTAGCGCTTGTGACCATATGGACCATGTGAGAACCCAGATCTTTTATGCTTTGGCGGTGGCAGTTGTTGCTTGTATCATTTATCTGATTATAGGAATGTTTTAGGAGAGAGAAATGAGTCGGTATCTTGTAATGGGCGCAGGAAAAATGGGGATTGTTTTGGCCAAAGACCTTATTGATTCTGATAGTCAAAACAAGGTTACTCTTGTAGATATCAGTTCAAGACAGCTGCAAAAGGCCAAGAAATTCATCGGAAGCGAGAGGTTAATTCCTCTGCAAAAAGATTTGGAGAAGGAGCGAGAGAGGCAAGAGATTTTTGAAGGGCAGGATGTTGCTTTAGCTGCTCTTCTACATAAGCATAGTCTTTTAGCGCTCGAAACAGCGGTCCTTAAAGGAGTTCATTTTGCGGATTTAGTAGGGGAGAAGCCCTTAGATCGTTTTAAATATGATAGCGAGGCCAAGAAAAAAAAGTTAACCATCATTTCTGGTTTGGGAGTTTCTCCAGGCATAACTAATATTTGTGTGGGAAGGGGAGTTCATCTGCTGGATGAGGTGGAAAAAGCCATGATTTATGTGGGAGGCAACCCTGTTCATCCCAAGCCTCCTCTAAATTATAGGATAGTGTACGCGGTTGAGAGCCTTCTTGATTTTTATGAGAGGAATGCTTTAGTTCTTATGGAAGGAAAAATAAAAGAAGTCCCACCATTATCAGGGATAGAATCTATCCGGTTCCCTCACCCTTTTTCAGAGATGGAGTGCTTTTACACAGACGGCTTAAATTCTCTTGTTCACACAATGAAGGGGAAAATAAAAGGCGAGCTCGCTGAAAAAACGATTCGCCATAAAGGCCATGCTCAAGGTATTAAAGTCCTTAAGGAATGCGGCCTTTTTTCTCGTCAACCTATCAAACTTCATAACAAGAAGGTTGTCCCCCGAGAAGTCCTTGAGGTCCTTTTAGATTCGGAGATGCAATTAGGAATAGAGAGAGATGTGACTTTGCTGAGGATAGTTGTAGAAGGGAAGAAATCAGGTAAGTCCACAACCCATATTTTTGAAATGATAGACTTTTATGATTCAGAAAAGGATTATACCTCCATGGGAAAAACAACAAGCTTTCCTGCTTCTGTTGCCGCTCAGATGATTGCTTCGAAAAGGATTGCCCAGAGAGGGAGTCTTTTTCCGGAAGAAATCTTTCAGGCAGAATTATACCAGCCTCTGATGGATGCTTTGAAGGAACGAGGAGTGGTTGTCACCCACAAAGTCATTTCTAATTAATTATTTATTTATGGATTTGATTTGTCTTCTGTAGAGGCTTGATTTGTTTGTAGGGGCTTGATTCATCAAGCCCACCTTTTATTAACAATTCCAATTTTATATAAAAATGATGATAATTTAGGCACGGTCCTTATTTTTCGCTATGTTTTAATTTTTTATTTGGAAAGTGAAGTTGATTATAAAAAAATAACAAAATTCTTTGCTATTCAGGGGGCAATTTTTATAAAAAATATTGCATTTTTTTTGAGGTCTGATATAATTAAATCAAACCTTGTTTTGCTGGCTGGGCAGGGTTAATATAACCCTCCTTCATTATCCCCTTTTCGCTTATTTTCCCCATACCCAAGACAGCCAGCACTCTATCCCACACTAATTTTTCTTTACCTGTTGTTTTTCTTTTAATACACTACTTAATCCGAATAAGATATTCTTCTGGGAAAAATGAAAGGCCAGAGAAAATGAAGTCATTCTGGAACAGACATTTTATTATTGCTTTGCTTGGATATTTCTTTTTATTCATGAGCATAACCCTTTTTTTCCTGTTTCCTCTTTTCCTCGAACAGTTCAGTCCTTCAAAGAGACAGATTGGATTGATTATGGGCATTCACAGTCTTATGGCCATTTTTTTTCGGCCTATTTTCGGACGCTTAGTCGACGTAAAAGGAAGGAAGAATATATCGCTGTTTGGAATAGCATTCTTAATTTTGATCTTACCCTTTTTTCACCTTATTAAAGATGCAGGATTCTTGCCGATCATTTTGAGAGCCCTGACTGGCATAGGCTGGGGTATCAGTATGACTGCCACTTTGACCATGTGCTCAGATTTAGCGCCAGTGGAAAGATTAGCTCGTTCTATGGGTATTATAGGTGTTGCTGGCCTCATTTCTGTTGCTCTAGGCCCCGTGGTCGCTGAGGAAGTCATCAATCGATTTGGCTACAGTGCTCTTTTTAACACGAGTTTAGCCTTTCTTTTTGCTTCTTTTTTATGCATCTTGCTAACCAGGGAAGTTGCGAGGCCCGATAATTCTCAGCATTTCCTTAAGTCAAAATCCTTCTTGAATATCTCAATCATCACCATTCTCCTTATATCAATGTTGACCATTGCCCAGGGAGCAACCAGAGGAGCGGTTGCTTATTTTATCGCTTTGTTTGGAAAATCAATCCCCTTTGATAGAGTAGCGCCTTTTTTTCTCTGCTTCTCAGGAGCAGCTGTTCTTACTCGCCTCGGGATAGGTGGTTTATCTGATAAGTATGGCCGAAAGCAGGTGATCTTTCCTGCTGTTTGTATCATCAGTCTCAACTTTCTTCTTATTTCTCAGGTAAAATCCTTCTGGATGTTTATCCTAGCAGGCATAATCGGAGGTTTTGGCCAGGGGCTTATTTTTCCCGCTTTAACAACTTATATAATTGATATCTTGGGTAGAGAGAATAAAGGCTTGGCTATAAGTCTTTACCTTGCCTTTTTTGATATAGGGATGGGATTTGGCTCGGTCTTTTTTGGCTGGATCTCTGATATCTATGGATACAGGCAAATGTATATTTTTGCCGGATTAATCATTTTCTTGGCATCCCTGATATTTACCTGGAAAGCACCTTCCCCCGCTTTAAAAAGGCATAATAACGTAGGGGCTTGATTCATCAAGCCCGCACTTTAAATTGTTAACTTAGAGATTTGATTCATCAAACCTACACTTATTTATTTTTCTTCCTTATCCGCTCGAATCCTGATATTCCGACAAACTCCAATTTTTCTTCTTTCTCTAATTCGTCAAACAAGAGGTTAAGACCCAGAACATCGCTTGAAATATGTCCTGCAATTATAACATTCAGCTTTGCTTTCTTAGCATTTTCGAGATGCTCTTCGCTAATGTGCATGCCAACCAGTGTGCTGATTCCTGAGTTTGCGTATTTCTCAAAGATTTCTTTCGAACCCTCTGTGCCTCCTGTCATATCGACAAATATTTTTCCACATTTGCTGTCTTCTGATCCGCTTACTATCTTGGGCGGCACTTGTAGCTTGGATAATTTTTTATATTCAGGAATATTCATTAAGATTTTCAGCAAATCTTTTAGCTTATAGGGTTTTTCTTTCTCGAATGTTTTTTTCAGATAATTTGTGACACAGTTATCGGCAGGCGTATGGATGCACATCATCGGAATTCCTAAGACCCTGGCGATATCTACAGACCTGTTATGGTTTACAGGCATGAGTCTTCTTTCTATCTCACTTATTCTTTTTTCCAACAATTGCTCGGCTACGCTGATAGTTATTCCATAACTTGCCAATAGGTCGGCTTGCAGCTTCATGACGTCATATAACTGGGCGAGGGCGTAGCCTTCAGGATGATGGGCAATGATCAAATCGATCTTTTGACGCCGGTCCTTGTTCAGAAGATATGTAAAGATTATCTCTCCGACTTCCATATCAATCCCAGCTATTACTTTCTTGACTTCTGTATTTAAATCTCCGTGTAAGATTCTTGTATCTGAAAAGGGATTAAACAATCTATCCTTATCATAGTATTCAGCCTCTTCACCCTTGAGGTTTTTGTGTTTTTCTTTTTCTTCCTTCAAGATTCTTTTGATCTCTGCTTTCCCCCTTAAATCGTGTTCAATCCCTATCTCAACAGCTTTTCTGTATAATTTTTCAAGTTTCATTCTTTATGCTCCTTTTATTTATTGGTCTATGTTTATGCTTGCTTGGTGCTCGTCTTCGTTTTATCCGAATATCAAAATATATCTTATTATAAATAAGTTTGAAAGTTAAAGGACATTATGATGAAAATTTTTATTAAAGATAAAAGTAGCCTATCCCTTTTTTTGTCCACAGAAAGTTCATTTTATCTCCCCTGTTAAATGATTGTCTGACTTAAATCACAAATATATTTTGAATTTGAAAAAAAATAATCGGTCAATTAATATTTATATATGGTGTTTAGTTATAATAAGGCTGCTATAAGAAATGATATATTTTAATTGGCTGAATTAAAGGATTAAAATAAACTGATCAACTTCTCTATTGGGGTGAGGAAAATTCTCTTAATAAGGTTACTCAAACAGGGGCAAAATCACCCTATGATTCATCCTAAAAGAGGATTGATAAGACTAAGGTTAAAATATATTAATAAGACATTATGTTAATATCAATTATCCTTCTTGAGTCAATGACACATAAGAATATTATATGGGATTTGCTCCCTATCAGGAGAATGCAGCAAAAGGAATAATTTCCGCCATATTAAATGGAGGTGTTATAATGAAGAGATTAATTGTGACTATTATGTTTATAGTCGTATTTTTTCCGTGCGCTGTACTGGCGAAGGACAACGATTTTGGATTAGGATTGATGTTAGGAGATCCAACTGCGATTAGTTTTAAGAAATGGACTGGAAGTAAAAACGCCTTTGACGGGGCTATTGGCTGGTCCTTTGGAGGAGATGGTGGATCGTTCAATGTACACGCTGATTATCTGATTCACAGCTTCAACCTAATCACGGTAGAAAGGGGTAAAGCTCCTCTATATTTTGGCCTTGGAGCAAGGCTTAACACAGAGGATGAGACTAAATTTGGCTTTCGTGTCCCCTTGGGAGTGAGTTACATTCTTGAAAAGGCACCTTTAGACGTTTTCTTTGAGATAGCACCATTGTTTGATTTGGTTCCCAGCACAGACTTTGGTGGATTAGAATGGAGTATCGGAGTCAGATATTATTTTTAGCAGCAAATAAGTAAAAAGCACCTTCTTATCCTCAAATTTGGCATTCGCTCTAATTTTGCATAATGAATTTGGATTATGAGCACCAAAAAATTAAGACAAGATGCCTTAGCTATATTTCACGCCGGAATCAAAGCGGTTGATCCTGTAATTGCCGTCAAGGAGCATTTCAGGATTGAGGATGGCATTTTGTCAGTAGAAAATCAGACATACGACCTTTCTGATTATAAAGGAGTCTATGTAGTCGGAGCAGGGAAGGCCTCGGCAGCAATGGCTAAGCCAATAGAGGAAATTCTCTGCGATAGATTAAGGGGAGGTGCTGTTAACGTCAAGTACGGGCACGATGTTCCGTTAAAAATAATCGATGTCAACGAAGCTGGCCACCCTGTGCCGGATGAAGCTGGTCTGAAGGCGACAGATCAGATTATTCAACTCCTCCAGCAAACTGGGGAGAAAGACCTTGTTATTTGTTTAATTTCTGGAGGTGGCTCAGCCCTGCTGCCCTGTCCCGTCGATGAGTTAACGCTTGAGAATAAACAACTGGTAACAAAATGTCTCCTGGAGGTTTGTGCCACTATTCACGAGATAAACGCAGTGCGCAAGCACATATCAAAGGTAAAAGGCGGGCAGCTGGCTCGGCTAATCTATCCCTCAACTTTAATTTCCCTGATTCTCTCAGATGTCATCGGTGATAAACTGGACAGCATTGCTTCGGGACCAACTGTTCCTGACACCAGCACCTTCAGCGACTGCCTGCATATTCTTGATAAGTACGACATTAAGCAGAAAATCCCTGGCGTTGTTCTCGAGCATTTAGAGAGAGGGGCTAAAGGCGAGATTAAAGAAACGCCCAAAGCCGATGATCCTGCTTTCGAGAAGACCCAGAATGTAATCATCGGAAGCAATATTCTGGCTGTTAAAGCGGCAAAAAAGAAAGCTCAAGAACTGAAGTATCACAGCCTGATCCATTCCACATTCATTGAAGGTGAAGCGAGAGAAGCGGCCAGAGCGCATGCTGCCCTGGCTAAGGAAATTCTCAGTTCTGGCTCTCCTGTTCCCAGGCCTGCCTGTGTTATCTCTGGAGGGGAAACGACAGTCACCATTCGGGGCAAAGGATTAGGTGGGCGCAATCAGGAGTTTGTGCTGGCTGCGGCGATTGAAATAGATGGATTGGAGGGCGTGGTTATCTTAAGCGGCGGTACGGATGGAACAGATGGACCGACAGATGCTGCGGGTGCTCTTGCTGATGGGGAGACGGTGCGTCGGGCTAAAGCGCAAGGACTGGACGCAGAGCATCACCTCAGGGAAAATGATTCCTATCATTTTTTCAAGCCTCTTGGCGATTTAATCATTACCGGACCAACTTTTACAAATGTGATGGACCTGCAATTGGTTTTAGCGGGTTGAAAAGTTCCTTCCAATTTTTAATAGGTTTACCACGAGAAAAATGTTATTAAGTATGATTAAGTATAAATAGGCAAAAATTTTGATATAATATAAATGCTGCTCCACTTGCCAGAATTGCAAGAATATTTTACTGATATTTGGAAGGAGGAACCGTGAAATTTCATACTGCACTCAGACCTTGGGCAAACAGGCGCTTGGAGAAGATTGATCAAGTTGATATCGTAGTGGGAATTCCCTGCTTCAACAATGATTCAACGCTTGAACATGTTATCGATATGGCAAGCGAGGGAATTGCTAAACACTATAAAGATCTCCAGGGTTTAATCATAATATCAGACGGTGGCTCAACTGACGACTCAAGAGAAATTGCCAGGGACAAGACCGTCCATCCCTTCATAGAAAAAATAGTAACAATCTATCGAGGAATCCCCGGCAAGGGGAGTGCGCTCCGAATGATTTTCGAGTCAGCTTCCTTGCTCAAGGCAAAGGTCTGCCTCTTGTTCGATTCCGACTTAAGGAGTATTACTCCCGAATGGGTCAAAGCTCTTGCAGATCCCGTTTTGAACCACGGACATGACTTTGTCGCGCCCGTCTACACTCGGTATAAATACGATGCAACCATTACAAATAACATCGCTTATAATTTAACCCGCGCTCTTTATGGCAAACGAGTACGTCAGCCTATAGGAGGCGATTTCGGGCTTTCCAGAAGCATGATCAAATGTTATTTTAACTATGGTGAAGATATCTGGATGACTGAAATTGCTAAGTTTGGGATTGACATCTGGATGACGACTTCAGCTATTTTGGAGGATGTTTCCATCTGTCAAGCTCATCTGGGAACCAAGGTACATGACGTCAAGGATCCTCTTGAGAACCTTGGACCGATGTTCAGGCAGGTGGTCTTTCCTCTTTTTCAATTGATGGAGGATTATTCGGGTAAGTGGCGAAAAATAAGGAAAAGTATCCCTATACCCATGTATGGAACTGCCATTCAAAAGGAACCCGAGGCCTTTGAGGTGGATCTTCCAGGAATGATTGAAAATTTCAAGGGAGGATTTAAAAACTTGTCAGTTCTTTGGGAAAAGATCATAAATCCGCAGAGCTTTGCTGCAATCAAAAGCTTATTCAAGAAAAGGAAAGCAGAAAATTTCCTCATGCCTACAGAAGATTGGGCAAAGATTGTCTACGATTTTGCATCAGCTTTTCATCAATGGAAAAGGGATAGGGGAAAGCTAGTTGAAATCATGCGTCCACTTTATTATGCTCGTGTAGCCTCTTTTATCAATAGAACTAAGGATATGAACCATAACCAGGCTGAGGAGATAATAGAACAGCAAGCTCAAATCTTTGAAGAGTTAAAGCCCTATTTGTTGAAAATATGGGAAAAGGAATAACCGGTCTTTATTCAAAGAGACAATCCAGATGCGAAAATTGAAAATTCTATTCGCTTCCTCTGAAGTCGCCCCCTTCGCTAAAACAGGAGGATTAGCCGATATCTCGGCATCGTTGCCAGAAGCTATCGCCTCTTCAGGGCATCAAGTGCGAGTCATCATGCCCATGTATCGATCTGTTATGGAAGGTAATTTTAAATTAAAACCTCTGGAAAAATCATTAGAGCTTTCGTTCAGGGGAAGATTATTAAAAGACCAAGTTTTTTATTCAGAGATTGCTCGTAATCTTTTGATTTATTTTATCAAACGAGATGAATTTTTCGATCGAGATATGTTATACGGGACTTCAAAAGGAGATTATCCTGATAACGCTGATAGGTTTATCTTCTTCAGCAAAGGAATTCTGAATTTGTGTAAGTTAATCGACTTTAAACCTGATGTTATCCATTGCAACGATTGGCAGACCGGCTTGGCGCCTGTTTACTTAAAGAGTCTGGGTAAAAACGATCCTTTTTTTCGTAACGCTCGAACAGTCTTCACCATCCATAATCTGGCCTATCAGGGTGTTTTTCCTGAAGAATATATAGCAATTAGTGAGTTACCTCCTGAGTTTTTTTCAATTAAGGGTCTCGAATATTATGGCAAGATAAACTTCATGAAAGGAGGAATTTTATTCTCTGACATCATAACCACGGTTAGCGAGAAATACGCTGGGGAGATTCAGACCTCTGAATATGGCTATGGATTGGATGGTGTTCTAAGGGACAGGAGCAATGACATCTACGGTGTCTTAAATGGAGTAGACTATACTGAATGGAATCCAGAAACAGATTCTCATTTGGCCGCTAATTATAACGCAAAAGATATATCGGGCAAAAGGAAGTGTAAAGAGGAATTGATTGAGATTTTTAAGTTAGAAGGATCGGTAAAGATTCCTGTCATAGGGATAGTTTCACGCCTTTCTGACCAGAAAGGATTTGACATTCTTGCCGACGCGATGGATGAACTGATGAGAATGCAGTTATTACTGGTTTTATTGGGAAAGGGAGACGAAAAATATGAGAATAAATTTGTTGAATTAGGCGAAAAATACAAGGGTCGCTTGGGAGTTAAAGTCGCTTTTGATAATGTTCTTGCCCATAAGATTGAGGCTGGCTCTGATATGTTCTTGATGCCTTCGCGCTACGAGCCCTGCGGTCTCAATCAGATGTATAGTCTAAAGTATGGGACCATACCCGTTGTGAGAGCCACCGGTGGGTTGGAAGATACAATAAAAGAATTTGATCCTGAAACCCAAAAGGGAAATGGCTTTAAATTCGCTGAATATTCACCAGGAGCTATGATACAAGAATTAAAGAAGGCTTTGGAGATTTATCAGAATAAAGATCTCTGGCTGAGACTCATGCGAAATGCTATGATAGAAGATTTTTCCTGGAAGAAATCAGCTCTTAAGTATATTGATATTTATAGTCAAGCTTCAAATAGAATTTAGAGAGTTTTTTCTGGAGAAATCTATATACGGATTTGATTTGGAGTCCGTTTCTTGCCTTGATTTATTTACAATTCTTTAAAGGCATTTCTATCTGCAACTTGCAGAATTCGATTCAATCCTTGGTTTTACCTGGAAATAAGGAAGAAGCGTGAGAAACAGAGCGAGCGGCATCCTTCTCCATGTCACATCACTGCCTTCCTTGTTTGGTATTGGAGATCTTGGCTCAGGGGCTTACAGGTTTGCTGATTTCCTTTCTCAGGCAAAACAGAGTTACTGGCAAATTCTTCCTTTAAAGCCCATAAATTCGGCTTTTGACACTTCTCCTTATCACATCATATCTGCTTTTGCTAACAATAAATTACTGATAAGCCCAGAGCTTTTAGTCAAAGAAGGCATACTTAGCAAAGCAGATTTAAAACCTATGCCAGAATTTCCGCAAGATAAAGTCAATTATGAAGCTGTTATCAATTACAAGAACAATCTTTTTCGTAAAGGATTTGAAAACTTTAAGAAAAGAAAAACCGATTATGAATTTAATAAATTTTGCTTTGAGAATTCTTCTTGGCTTGAGGATTTCGCCATATTTATGGCAATCAAGGCTCATTTTAAGGGGCGAGTTTGGAGCAAGTGGCCTGTTGAATTAAGAGACAGACAGCCTGAAGCTATTAAATCGTTCAAGAAGGATCTTCATGATGAGATTGAGATGCACAAGTTTCTTCAGTATATTTTTATTCAACAGTGGCACTTATTTAAATCTTATTGCCATGGAAGAGGGATTCGCATAATCGGAGATATGCCTATTTACGTGGATTATGATAGCGTCGATTGTTGGACTCATCCAGACATATTCAAACTGGATAAAAATAAGAGACCTTATGTTGTTTCTGGTGTTCCACCAGATTATTTCAGTAGAACAGGACAGCGATGGAGCAGCCCTCTTTACAGATGGGACGTCCTTAAGAAAAAGGGATATGATTGGTGGATTCGAAGAATAGAAAACGATATAAAAATTTGTGACATCGTGAGAATTGACCATTTTCGTGGCTTTGTTGGCTATTGGGAAGTTCCGGCCAAAGAGAAGACGGCTGTTAAAGGGAAGTGGGTGAAGGCTCCTGCTTTAGACTTTTTCAATCAACTCAATAAGCAATTCCACCGATTGCCCGTCATTGCAGAAGACCTTGGCTTTATCACTCCGGATGTGAAAAAGGTTATGGAACATTTTGCATTTCCTGGGATGAAAGTGCTTTTGTTTGCCTTTGGCAAGAATGATCCAATGCATCCCTATCTACCTCATACTTATGAGAAAAATTGCGTGGCGTATACTGGCACTCACGACAACAACACAGTTAGAGGATGGTTGAAAAGAGAAGCAAAACATGAAGACAAGAGGAGAATTGTTCGTTACCTTGGTCGAAAAGTTCCAGAGCAAGAAATCCATTGGGAATTTATCCGACTGGCTATGTCGTCAGTTGCGAACATGGTGATAATCCCCATGCAAGATGTTCTGGGGCTGGGAGAGGAGGCGAGGATGAATCGACCAGCTACGAGCAAAGGCAATTGGCAGTGGCGACTCTCACCTGAGCAGCTAACATCCTCATTAACAAATAGACTTTTGGAAATCACAGAAATCTATGGAAGAGCCCCAAAGAGACAAGTGAATTTGTAGCCGCTGATATCTCTATCAGAATCTTTTTTACTTTCCCTTTCTCCAAAATCTAAAAGGATCAATAGGGAGGAAAGTATGCATAAAGCGCTTTTTAATGGGGAATATGCCTTCACTCACCAGGCTGGCATCTTCCATTGTATAGAATGCTTTGGGATTAAATCTTTGTATGGTCTCTGCGATTTTTTCATAATCATGACGTCTAATTACCATATAAATAATATTAACTTGTCCCCTGGTGCCCTGAGCATCCTGGCTAGTAACACCATATCCTGCTGATCTTAGGTGGTTAATCAACGGTGTTGCATTGTTCTGAGTGATAATGCGAATTATTGACCTGCCAATGGCCAATTTTTTTTCAATGAGAATTCCGATGAAAGTACCCATTCCAAAGCCAGCTCCGTAGGCTAAATAGCAAACAAAGTTATTTAAATTTTGCATAATTACTCTGATAGCAAGAAGCCATATTATAACCTCAATGAATCCAACAACGGGTGCAAAATATTTTAGTCCTCTAGAGACGAAAACAATTCGAATTGTGCCTAGGCTAACATCGAGAACTCTAGCCAGAAAAATAAACAGTGGTAGAATGAGCCATTTGAAAATTTCTGATCCAGCAATCGCTTCCAGATTCAAAGGAATGGTCTCCTCTAAGGAAATATTTTATATTCTATTAACAAAAAACATAAATTATTGTTTAAACTCCTCCTTTCGAATTCCATATTTTATCATTAATTTATGCAGTTGCCGAGTCGAAATTCCTGCCGCAGCAGCAGAGTCCTTTATTCTACCTTTATTATTTTCCAAGAGCGTTTTCAGATAGCACCTTTCAATATCTGCCATGCTTTTTTGTCTCACCTCTGCAAGACTAAGAGAAGAATTTGTTAAGATCATTGCCGAAGGCGCTTCCGATTCGAAAAGTCCAGCCGGAAAGCTTTCAGGAGTCAATATGGAAGAACTTTCAAGTATGTATGCCCGTTCAATGAGGTTTTCAAGTTCTCTAATATTTCCCGGCCAAGAATACCTTTGAAAGGCTTCCATAACAAGAGGATGAAAGTTGTAAATATCCTTAAGATGTATCTTATTCATCTTGTTCAAGATCATTTTGACAAGATGAGGGAGGTCATCTATTCTTTCTCGTAAAGGGGGGGCTTCTATGGGAAAAACATTTAAGCGGTAATATAGGTCTTTTCTGTATTGTCCCTCCTCACACATCCTATAGAGATCTGTATTCGTGGCTGCAATAATTCTAGTGTCAGTTTTAAGAACTTCTTCTCCTCCAACCCGTTGAAAAGTTTGATCCTGCAAGATTTGCAATAGCTTAATCTGTGCGGAGGGAGTAATGGTTCCTATCTCGTCAAGAAAGATTGTCCCGCCATTAGCAATCTCAAATTTCCCCAGTTTTCTTCGGTCAGCACCAGTGAATGCTCCTTTCTCGTGTCCAAAGAGTTCACTTTCCAGAAGGGTATCTGGAATTGCTCCGCAGTGGACGCTTATAAACTGTTCGTCCCCGCGATTGCTATGCTGGTGGATAAGATTTGCTAGCACTCCTTTCCCAGTCCCAGTTTCACCGGTCAGAAGCACCGTGCTTTTAGTGGGAGCGACAGCCCGGATCTTATCGAATACCTTTTGCATTACTAAATTTTTAGTCTTAATGATATCTAACGCATTCGATTGCCAAAATTGCTCACGAAGGTAGTCAAGCTCAGAGTGTATGATTTTAGATTTATGGATATTTTCAACTAAATATCTCAGTTCCTCCGGATTTATAGGATAAGTTAGAAAATCACTGGCACCTGCCTTTATGGCCATCATCGTTTCTCTGATCATTTCTTGAGATGACATAATAATAATCTCAATAGTAGGAAACAAATACCAGAATGGTTGCAAAGCTGTTTTATAATCATTTTCCGAGACTGATTCTTTGAGAATTTCTAGATCATAGAAGACAAAATCGTAACGTCTCTTTTTGAGCATATCCAAGGCTGAATTTTTATCCGATGCTTTAGCAACTTTGCACTGCGATTGAAAACAAGAATGGAGTGTTCGGAAAGTGTCCTGTAGTTTAGCTACAACCAGAATGGAATTCATTATTACGACTTAAACGTTAGGAAATTATAGCTTAAAAGATTATATCATATCTATTTATTCTGAAGGAACAAATTAATGATTGATGATAGTGAGGTCAATTTCAGGAGCAGAGACTGAGGATTTGGAAATTTATTGTCAATATTGCCTAAATGTTTTCTAGTTTCTTGCTAGCTAGATCATTCAGTTGAAAGGAATTACTTAATTTGCATCTAGCTATATCCTTCACTTTTATTATTTTTATTCCTGCAATTTCTTCTACAATGCCAGAAATTTCAACTCCTTCTCTAATAAGACTGAATAATTCTTTTCCTTTTGAATTATTGCTGACCAGATATTCCTGTTCTGTATGAGTCGCAATAACAACAGAAACAGGATTCCCCTTTTGATCCCAGTCCACAGGAATAACAATACCTTTTATGGTAATAAGTTTCCTATTTTTTTCTAATTCAATCATTTCTTTTGATTCATTCTTCTCATCATGACAGACGATATGCATATAAGCATTAAACGTGCCAAAATGGATTTTTCTGATTGTGGAGGATCATTTCTTCACAAGTTAACAAGCCATAAATATATTTCCCCAGAAAAATAACATAATAATTTTTGAAAATATTAAAGAAAAATTCTTATTAACTTAAATCAATAGATGAGACAAAAAAAGAAGTTAAAGTTCCGAATTTTGCTTTTTAGGAACTTTTAGTTCTGATTATGAAATATTCTTTCTGTTGAGAAGTTGCTTTTTAAGAAAAGAAATTTAAAGGAAAATTTTGGCACATTTTTCGCTTTAAATTGGTGAAATTCAATGAACAAGATATCAAATTTAATCCTGATAGAGGAGGATAAGATGAAGGTTATACCATTACATGACCGAGTACTTCTTAAAAGAATAGAAGAAAACGAAGTAAAGAAAGGGGGAATAATTATTCCCGATACAGCGAAAGAGAAACCCCAGGAGGCAGAAGTTATTGCGGTAGGAGAAGGACGTATCAGCGATGAGGGGAAAGTTATTCCAATAACTGTGAAGAAAGGAGATAAAGTTCTAGTGGGGAAATTCAGTGGGACTGAAGTAGAAATCGGAGGAATTGAACATGTTATTGTTCGTGAGGAAGAGATCTTAGCCAAAATCAGCTAATTCTTATCGAAAGGAGTAAACATGGCAAAACAAATAACCATCGGCGAAGACGCCAGACAAGCCCTTTTAAAAGGCGTAAACACATTGAGCAATGTGGTAAAAGAGACATTGGGACCAAGAGGGAAAAATGTCGTTTTGGAGAAGAAATTTGGATCTCCAGCCAGCACAAAGGACGGTGTGACTGTGGCCAAAGAAATTGAACTTAAAAATCCCTTGGAGAATATGGGTGCCCAGCTTGTTAAAGAAGTCGCTTCAAAGACTTCAGATGTAGCAGGAGATGGGACAACTACGGCGACAATCTTGGCCCAGGGCATATTTTCCCAAGGTTTGAAACACATAACAGCAGGAGCTAATCCCAATTTAATGAAAAAAGGTATAGACCAGGCAGTGGAGAAAGTTGTAGAAGGGCTGAAGAAATTGAGCAGGGATGTCAGCGGTGAAATGATTGCTCAGGTAGGTGCCATATCGGCTAATAATGATGAATCCATAGGTAAGATAATCGCCGAGGCTATGGATAAAGTCGGTAAGGATGGTGTTATCACTGTAGAAGAGGCCAAAGGCCTTGAGACAACAATGGAAGTTGTTGAAGGCATGCAGTTTGACCGTGGATACCTTTCTCCATATTTCATCACTGATCCAGATAGGATGGAATGTATACTGGAAGATCCACTCATTCTTCTTAATGAGAAAAAAATAAGTAATTTAAGAGAACTTTTACCTTTACTTGAGAATGTAGCTAAAATGGGAAGACCTCTAATGGTCATTGCCGAAGATGTAGAAGGCGAAGCTTTAGCAACCCTGGTTGTCAATAAGCTCAAAGGGACATTTCATTGTGCTGCAGTTAAAGCTCCAGGATTCGGGGATAGACGAAAAGCAATGTTAGAAGACATTGCCATTCTTACAGGTGGAAAGGTCATAACAGAAGATATAGGAGTCAAGCTTGAAAATGTAGGGATAGATTGGCTGGGTGAAGCGAAGAAGGCGGTAATCGATAAGGATGATACAACTATTGTGGAAGGTAATGGAAAGAAAGAAGACATCCAGGCTCGAATCAAGCAGATAAGGGCTCAGATCGAAGAAACTACTTCTGATTATGATCGGGAGAAACTCCAGGAAAGATTGGCCAAGATCGTCGGAGGAGTTGCTCTACTTAAGGTTGGTGCTGCCACTGAGACTGAGCTTAAAGAAAAGAAAGCTAGAGTGGAAGATGCCATGCACGCCACAAAGGCTGCAGTAGAAGAAGGAATTGTTCCTGGTGGAGGGATTGCCCTGTTGAGATGCCAAAAAGTTCTCCAAGAACTAAATCTTGGGGGCGATATGCAGATCGGCGTGGATATTGTAATAAGAGCTATTGAAGAGCCTCTTCGTCAGATTGCAGACAATGCCGGCTATGAAGGGTCTATTGTAGTGGAGAAAGTAAAAGAGATGAGTCAGGATATGGGATTTAATGCCCTCACAGAGAAATATGAGGATTTGGTCAAATCTGGAATTCTCGATCCTACCAAAGTAGTACGTATTGCCCTTCAAAACGCTTCTAGTATCGCTGGCCTACTTCTAACAACAGAAGGCTTGGTCTCCGAAATCCCTGAAAAAGAGAAAGCTCCCATGTATCCTCCTCCAAGCGATATGTATTAAAAGGGAATATTGAAGGATACTTCATTAAGCTGTCAATAATGAACACGAGCGAGTTGTCTTATAAAATACAAGGATCAGGATAGCTTTTTCAAATGAAGGGAATTTTCTCACAAAGAAGAGGACCTTAATGAAAAATCTTAAGAATATCTATGAGAAGGGAGATGAAAAAGTCTGGCAAAAAATACAAGTAATAATAAAGCAGAGGAAAAATGAAAAAAGCAAAAATGAAAACTCAGATCCCTTGGTTATCTTGATTTTAAATAGGAGGAAATGTGATGGATAAAGATATACCTAAAACTAAACATTCAAATAATTACAGTAGAGATAAGCTCAAATGCAAAGTATTAGGTCCCGTAGTCAATCTTGAAGAGCATGTTTACCCTACCTGGTGGCGGAATATTTTTAATTCTCTATACCTGAAAACAGATGGAGACGTAGTTGAAGATCAGAGAATAACAAATGAAGAAGTTGATCAATTTTTATCCATCCTCAAAATTTCTCAAGAAGATAGAATTCTGGATTTATGTTGTGGACAGGGACGTCATTCTCTTGAGTTGTCAAGAAGAGGTTTTAAGTTTATCGAAGGCCTGGATCGTTCCCATTATCTGATTCAAAGAGCCAAGAAACAAGCAATAAAAGAGGGATTAGATGTTCGGTTCAGAGAAGGAGATGCCAGAAAACTTGCGTATTCACCGGATACTTTTGATGTCGTTATGATATTGGGGAACAGCTTTGGTTATTTTGAGACAATGGAAGATGACCTGAGAGTACTCAAGGAAGTATTCAGGGTATTGAAACCTTGGGGAAGACTTCTCATTGATGTGGCTGACGGGGAATATCTAAGAGAGAATTTTCAGCCCCGTTCCTGGGAATGGGTAGACAGGAAGCTCTTTGTTTGCAGGGAAAGAAGCCTTTCTTTAGATGAACAGCGACTCATCTCAAGAGAGGTCATCACAAATGTAGAAAAAGGAGTGATCGCAGATCAATTCTATGCTGAAAGGCTTTATTCTAAGGAATCCCTTCCTCATATTTTAAAATCAGCTGGATTTGATGACATCATTTTTCATGGTGAATTTTCGCCAGATTCTGAGCGAAATCAGGATTTAGGTATGATGGAGAGACGGTTAATTGTTTCTTCGGTTGTAAGAAAAGAGTGGACCACTTTTAAAAAAAGACTAAAAGAGGACATAAAAAACATTGCAGTAATCCTTGGAGATCCTAGCAAACCTGATCCCTTAAAGCCCTTCTCGATTTTTGATGATGACGATTTTTATACAGTTGACCAGTTAAAATCAGCTTTGAGAGAGCTCGAGGGTTGCCATTTTATGTATCTGGACAATCATGACACCTTAATCCAAGATTTGGAAAAATTGAAGAAGAAAGTTGACCTTGTTTTTAACTTATGTGATGAGGGTTTTTACAATAATGCCAGAGATGAATTGCACATACCAAGTCTGCTTGAAATACTTGGGCTGCCTTATACGGGCTCTGGCCCGCAATGTCTTGCATTCTGTTATGATAAATCTCTTGTACGTGGAATTGCCAAGGAGATGGGAATCTCTGTGCCTGAAGCAATCTTTATAAAGCCGGAAGATAGCGCTTATGAGCTTCCTTTTGCCTTTCCCGTTATTGTAAAACCTAACTTCGGTGATTCCAGCTTTGGGATAACCCAGAGGAGTGTTGCAACCAACATAAATGAACTTGTCAATGCTCTATCTGAAATAAGAGAGAAATTTGGCTATGATAAGCCTGTTCTTGTTGAAGAGTTTCTTTCCGGCAAAGATTTAAGTGTGGGAATTATTGGAAATCCCCCCGAAGATTATAAAGTTTTTCCTATTGTTGAAGAGGATTACTCAACACTGCCAGAAGGACTTCCCAGAATCTGCGGATACGAGGCCAAGTGGCTTCCTGACTCTGCCTATTGGGATATCAAATCCGTTCCAGCTGAGCTTCCAGAGGAAGTAAAGAGGCTTATCATAGAATGGTGCTTGAAGCTTTTTGAAAGGCTTGAATGCAAGGACTACTGTCGCTTTGATTGGAGGCTGGATGCTGAAGGTAATCCTCGGCTTCTTGAAGTGAATCCTAATCCTGGATGGTGTTGGGATGGACATCTGGCAAAAATGGCAAAGATTGCCAATATGTCTTACGCTGAGATGCTGAAGAATATCTTAAGAGCAGTAAGCTTGCGCTTTGGGATTCAGATTGCGAATGAAAAAAGAAAGATAAATAAAAACAACAATCTCTCAGATAATGTGCTTTGAAGACTGCAAAAGAATATTTTCGCTTGAAAGAAGACTTGGCTCAGCTAGTGTTTCAGAGAAACGAGTGTGAAAAAGCCGAAACACAACAACTCTATTCCAAAAGAAGAAAGAAGCGCTTTCTGATAGATAAGATATATGAAGTTTCTGAAGATAAGCAATATGTTGAAGACGAAAATGATGATATTTCCAGCTCTTTAGAGGATAGCAGTATAAAAATTTTTGAAGAAACGGAAGCTGAAGAAAATAATCCTATCGTTCTTCAAGACTTGAAGAGTACAATAGATTCTGTAAAACTCTATTTGAAAGAGATAGGCAACATCTCTCTCCTTACTCAAGAGGGAGAAATATCTTTAGCGAGGGAAATCGAAAGGGCTGAAAATATAATCATGAAATCTCTTATCAAGACTCGACTATTCCTCAGCACGATTACCTCACTCGGTGAAAAAATAGTGAGGACTCCTGGAATTATCCAAGAGTTTTTTGACTGTAATGAAGATATAGCAGAAGGAAGGCTCGAAGAAAGGAGAAAACAGATTCTTTATAATATCAGCAAAATTAGAGAGCTGGATTTCCAATTAGAAAGAACGCCTTGTGATAAAAAATACAGCATAGCTCGGAGTAGATTTATAGCCAAAATTAGTTGTTATATCAAAGATCTAAATATCTTACGCGAATGGACGGACAGAATTATTAAAAACCTGCGTGAGAAACTTAGATTGCTCAACAAATTGGAAGAAAAAAGAGAAGAACTGAATTTCTCTCTAGGGCACATTAGAAAAGAGAAGGAAGAAAAGTACGTAGAACGAAAAATTAACAAAATCGATGAAGCCATCAGAAAATATCAGCAAGAGATAGGCCTTAGTTCCTGGCAGCTGAGAGGTGTTGTTTGTGCAATCACCACTGGAGAAAAGATTAGAGATCGAGCCAAAAAGCAGCTTACAGAGGCTAACCTGAGACTTGTGGTTTCCTTGGCAAAGAAATACACAAATCGTTGCCTCCAATTTCTTGATTTAATCCAGGAAGGTAACTTAGGTATGATGAGAGCGGTGGACAAATTTGACTATAGAAAAGGATACAAGTTTTCAACTTATGCCACTTGGTGGATAAAACAAGCGATAACTAGAGCAATAGCAGACCAGGCGCGCACCATAAGAATTCCTGTTCACATGGTAGAAACCATAAACAGATTAAAAAAGGTATCAAAAGATCTATTTACCGAAATGGGCAGAGAGCCAGCGTATGAAGAAGTAGCTAGAAGAATGGATATAACTGCAGGCAAAGTAAGAAAAATTATAAAAGTCTCTCAAGAGCCTATTTCACTCGAAACTCCTGTAGGAGAAGATGGGGATAGTCATCTGTATGATTTTATTAAAGATGAAGTTATGCCCTCTCCTCCGGATTCAGTCATTCAAACTAATCTGAGAGAGCATATTGCTAACGCTCTTAAATGCCTTACTGATAGAGAGGCGGAGGTTTTAATGATGAGATTTGGTCTTGGTAACGGAAATGAACATACTCTTGAGGAAGTCGGGCAAAGATTTAAAGTGACTCGTGAAAGAATCAGGCAGATTGAATCAAAAGCATTAAGAAAATTAAAAAATTCCTCCCGCACTCGTAAACTGAAATCATTCACATCCAATCAGTGGAGTGAATTAAAATAAGGATTTATCCCCAACGTTATGTCTTTTATTTTACCTCTTTAATGCGAGAGATAAAAATCCCCCCTTGAAAATTTCTTTATGGATAAAAGAAATTTATATTATAGTCTTAACTGCTATTTCTTTTTACCTTTAGCTTTACCTTTAGGTTTGGTTACTTTTTTAGTGACTTTTTTTGTCTTTGCCTTCTTAGCCATGATTCTTCTCCTTTTTTTACAGTGTCCTCTCTTTCGCTTTAATAGATTCTCCTAATTACTATCATTAATTGAAATAATATATATTTTAATTTTATAAAGTCAACTTATTTTTTAAATATTACATAAATTATTTAATTTAAATTTGATTATTTTAGAAATATTTGTATAATAGCTGCATAAATACACAATCATTGAAATGTTGCGATCATTAAAACAATTTATCATAAGGAAACTAAGAGAACCCACAGAGAAACAACTTGATGAGGATATTGAATGGATCTGCAATAGCTTTGGTTTTATAACGCCACGAGATCAAGATAAGACTGCTTTTATAATACTAAAAGCCTTGATTGAATCAGCTAAAGAAAATAAAGGTTTAACGAGTGAAGAATTAGCAGAATTAGTAGAACCCACAATAGGTTCAGTAATTTACCATTTAAAAAAACTGATGAAGGCAGGCCTTGTTGTTAAGTTGGACTCAACTTATGAACTTAGAATGAAAAGCCTTTTAGCGACAATAGAGGAAATAGAGAAAGAAATTAGTTTAACATTAGCTGATATTAAACAAATAGCCGAGGATATTGATAACAAAGTAGGATTAGAACATAGATAATAAAGAATATAAATCATAAAAATTTCCCCATATAATAAGAGAACTCTTCTCTCTTTCAGTTTCTCTATTTGAGGTGAACTAGCGAAGTTCGTTTATAATTTTTCAAATCATTTTTGGTGATTATGAGAAAAGAAGTGAAAAATGAGAAAAATGAAAATTATGATTTGTGGCTATGGAATTGTAACATGTGTTGATCTTTCGAAAGCTATAGAAAAGATTATGTATTTGAATCCAACATATTTGGTCGATCAAGCCTATCATGGAAAAGGATACGTAGGCTTTAACCTTGAGACAGGTGCTATTGTAGAAAATACAGGTCCGGCCACTATTAAATTATTTGAGATAGCCAAAGACAATAAGCGTTCTCTTGAAGAACTTCGAAGTTATTTATGGCAAAACTGGAAGAGATTCAGATTGGATACAAGAAAGAGGGTTGAATCCTTCTATGACCAAAACTATATTATAGTTTGATCTTTTTTGCTCTTATGGAAATATATTCAAATTCTGATTATTCAATCTTTCCCTCTCGCAAATATTGAGCTGCCATCTCGGGGGTGGATGGATTTATGTAAAAACCGCTTCCCCATTCAAAGCCAGCGATTCTGACAAGCCTGGGGATGATCTCAAAATGCCAGTGATAATCATATTTAAGGGTGACCCACTGGTCTGAAAATTTAGGCTTTGCTTCGATATTTGGAGATGTGTTAAGAACAAAATTATATGGTGGGTCATGGAGCACATTCTTAAGGCGGAGGAGAATATTTTTCAGAAAAGAGGAAAATCGGCCTAACTCCTCATCAGTGACCTCGGCGAAGCTATAGTTGTGATCAACAGGGGCGATAAAGACTTCAAAGGGAAAACGTGAAGCATAAGGAGCTGCGGCAATAAACCCGTTTTCAGAGGAAATGATCCTGGAACCTGTGTTTATTTCCTGCTGGATGAGGTCGCATATGAGGCACCTCTCCTTTCTATCATAGTGTTGTTTTGCAGCATCAAGTTTAATGCTTATATTTTGCGGAACAATCGGGGTAGCAATCAATTGTGAATGAGGATGTGCCAATGAGGCCCCTGCCCTTTTTCCGTGATTTTTAAAAATTAATACATATTTAAATCGAGGGTCTTTGTAAAGATCTCTTATCCTCTCCCGGTAAGCAAAAAGAACCCATTTTATGTGTTCTGGCGGGAGATCTGCTATGCTGAGATCATGCTGTGGAGTCTCTATGATAACTTCGTGGGCTCCTGTTCCTTCAATCATATCGTAGTAACCAACTCCAATTCTTTTCCCCTCGGGTCCGATATTCAGAGCAGGATATTTATTTGGAACAATCCTCACCTTCCATCCAGGGGAATTGGGAGGAGAGTTTGGCTCTCTTATTGCCCATATTTCGGGAGGGGTAGAAGATTCATTACCTTCATCAAACGGACATTGATGTAGATGATTGTATTTAGTTGTATCCTGCAAATCTGAAGGTCGGGCGTTTCTTTCAGTGGCAATGATTACCCATCGATGCTGCAAAGGGTCATATCTGAGTTCTGGCATTCATATCTCCTTTTTGATGTTAAATCACTATACCATCAGGAATGATTTCATTTTTAGGAATAACAATAACTCCATCCTTAATCACGTAATTTTCCGAAGTCTCATCACTTATACCGCGAGCATTAATAAGCTTCGCTCCCTTTCCGATACGTGCATTCTTATCGATAATTGCCTCACGAATCTCACAATTACTCCCTATTCCTATGTTTGGAATTCCATTTTTTTCATTTTGGGCTATTTCTTCAACTGTTTCAAAAAAATCAGCGCCCATAACTATACTTCGCTCAATAACACAATTTTCTCCGATTCGTGAACGTACTCCGATTATTGAATGATTGATTTTTGAGCGGTTGATTATACTTCCTTCGCACAAAATGGAATTGTTAACTTCCGATGATATAATTTTAGAACCTGGCAGAAAACGGGCTCGGCTGAAAATGGGTCTTTCCTCATCGTAGAAATTGAATTTGGGGAGCGGTTCTGTTAAAGCAATGTTGGCTTCAAAGAAAGATCGAATGGTACCAATATCTTGCCAGTATCCATCAAAAAAGTATCCAACTGTTTTTTTCCTCTTTATAGCAAAAGGAATAACATCTCTCCCGAAATCTTCGAAATCTGTACCCTCTAATAATTCTTTAAGAACTTCCCAATTAAAAAGATAGACACCCATTGAAGCAAGATGTGTCCTGCCTGCTGCATCTAATTGGAATTGCTGAAAAGATTCCGTCGGAACTTTCATTTTATCCAATTCTTCAGGCTTCTTTGGCTTTTCACAAAAGTCTACAATTTGGCCATCTTTGTTTACTTTCATTACTCCAAACTGGCTGACTTGGTCATAGTGAACAGGATACACAGATATACTGATATCTGCTTTTTTCTGATGATGAAAATCAATGAGTTTATTGTAATCCATTCGATAGAGATGGTCGCCTGAGAGGATTAAAACCAGATCCCAATCCTTTAGAAAACGTAAGTTCTGCCGGATTGAATCAGCAGTTCCCTGATACCAATTAGCACTTTCAAGTGTCTGTTGGGCGGAAAGGATAGTCAAAAAATCTTTGCTAAAATTATCAAAGCGGTATGTATGGAATATATGACGGTGAATCGATTCACTGCTAAACTGGGTGAGTATAAAAATTTTCCGTAAGCCAGAATGTATGCAGTTACTTATGGGAATATCAATGAGTCGAAATCTTCCAGCAATGGGAATTGCTGGTTTGCTCCGTTTTTTTGTTAATGGATAAATCCGTTTGCCCGGACCACCCGCTAAAATTGCTGTTACAACTTTTGCCATAGGAAAATTCTCTTCTAATGTCTATGAAATAATTATATCAAAATTTAATAGAAATAGGTCTAAAAGTAAAGAATTTTAGGGTTATTTCAGCGATTCCGCAACTTTTCACAAAAAGCGAGAAAGTTGCGCAATCGCTGTTCCCTATGTTTTGATAAATACTGAAGATTTGTTAAAATATGAGGATATTAACAGAGTTATGAGGTTGTACATTGAGTACAAATAATAAAGAGCTACCTGTTATTGTGGAAGGAAAGCATTGTTCAGCTCCTGGTATGAGTTATTTCCCAGATCTTGTGGAAATGAACCAGGGAAACCTGGCACATTCAGGGATTGAGAGCTTCATCTTCCTGAGATAGCCAGCATGGGGTTCGACGTCGTTTATTTGCCGCCCGTTCATCCTAACAGGAGAACTCAAAGAAAGGGAAAGAACAATTTGGAGAAAGCTGTCTACGAACTCGGCTATGAATTGAACAATCGACCCGATTGGGTATTTATTGCTTTGAGGGGAATAAAATATATTCTTTAATAAGAAGTGATAAGATAAAGGGAGGGCAGGCTGATGCCAAAAAAAGAACGGAAGAAATCAAGTCCAATACATAAACCAGAAAAGGTTGGAAATGTCATCCATGGTCCAACACTATTCACAGATCAGGATATTTACCTTTATAAAGAGGGCAATCATTTCCAGTTGTATAATAAATTGGGTTCCCATGTGATGACTGTGGATAAGCAACAGGGAACTTATTTTGCTGTTTGGGCGCCCAATGCCAGGAAGGTTTCGGTGACCGGGGATTTCAATGGATGGAATCCCCAATCTCATCCTTTAGGTGTCAGATGGGATGGGTCAGGAATTTGGGAGGGGTTCATTCCAGGTGTAAAAAAAGGGTTTCTTTACAAGTACCATATTATCTCTAACAATAGTGGTTATAAGGCTGACAAAGGAGATCCATATTCTTTTCTCTGGGAGATTTCTCCCCGTACCGCTTCTGTTGTGTGGGACTTAGATTATGAATGGCAGGATAAGAAATGGATGGATAAACGGATCAAAGCCAATGTAGATGATGTACCTCTGTCCATATATGAGGTCCACCTGGGTTCCTGGCGCCGGCACCATGAAGAAAATAATCGATATCTAACCTACAGAGAAATGGCTCCCTATCTTGTTGAATATGTGAAAGATATGGGTTTTACCCATGTAGAATTTTTACCGGTCATGGAACACCCTTTTTACGGATCCTGGGGTTATCAGATTGTGGGATACTTTGCTCCCACCAGCCGTTTCGGTACACCTCAAGACTTGATGTATCTCATAGATCTGCTTCACCAGAATGATATCGGGGTAATCCTGGATTGGGTCCCTTCTCATTTCCCTTCTGATGAGCATGGATTAGTCTATTTTGACGGGACCCACCTCTATGAACATAAGGATCCCTGGAAGGGGTTCCATCCTGATTGGAAGAGTTCTATTTTCAACTACAGCAGGAATGAGGTCAAAAACTTTCTGATAAGCAACGCACTCTTCTGGTTGGATAAGTATCATGCGGATGGCCTGCGAGTGGATGCAGTGGCCTCTATGCTGTATTTGGATTATTCGAGAAAGGAAGGAGAATGGGTTCCCAATGAATTCGGAGGACGGGAAAATCTGGAAGCTATTTCTTTTATTAAAAAATTTAATGAGGTGGTCTACGGCACTCATCCCGGCGTTCAGACAATTGCTGAAGAATCAACAGCCTGGCCTATGGTGACCCGCCCTGTTTATTTAGGAGGGCTTGGGTTTGGAAAGAAATGGAACATGGGGTGGATGCATGACACTCTTGAATATTTTTCAAAAGATCCCATTTATCGTAAATACAATCATAATCAATTGACTTTCAGTCTATGGTATGCTTTCTCGGAAAATTTTATGCTGCCTCTTTCTCATGACGAGGTGGTTTACGGAAAAGGTTCGCTTCTTGAGAAGATGCCCGGCGATGACTGGCAGAAGTTCGCAAATCTGCGCCTCTTGCTCGGGTTTATGTACACCCATCCGGGTAAAAAAATTCTGTTCATGGGAGGAGAGTTTGGTCAGCATCGAGAATGGTTTCATGAGGAGAGCCTGGATTGGAATCTTTTACAGTTCGAGCCTCATCAGGGGATACAAGGCTGGGTTAAAGATTTGAATCGTTTTTACAGGAGAGAGCCGGCGTTGTATGAAATCGATTTTCAGCCAGAAGGATTTGAATGGATAGATTTTGGCGATTGGGAATACAGTATTATCAACTTTATAAGAAGAGGAAGGACCACCAAAGATCTTATTGTTGTGGTTTGCAACCTGACTCCTGTCCTCCATCATAACTACAGAATTGGTGTTCCCTCTCCAGGCATCTGGAAGGAAGTCCTAAACAGCGATGCAAAAGAATACGGAGGAAGCGGTCAGGGGAACATGGGAGCAGTGGAGACAAGCCCTGTTCCTTTTCATGGAAAAAGTCATTCCCTGTCTTTAGTCCTTCCTCCTTTGAGTATTTTGATTCTTAAGAAGAAAGAGGAATAGAATAATTCCGGGATGAGAGAGATTTTTGAAGATATTAAGAACAATTGAAGAGAAGAAGTGTGATATAATAAATAAAAATTCATATCAACAACAAGAATAAACTTAAAAAAGAACCATAACTTGAAAGGAGAGGATTCCGTGAAAGAAAAAATAGGAGAAACTGCAGGCAAGATTTGGCAGATCCTGCAGGAAAAGGATGAGGTATCCATTTCCCAGCTTCCCAGAATTATCGACGAGAAATCGGCTATCATCAACCAGGCACTTGGCTGGCTGGCTCGTGAAGACAAAATAAAGTATCGCACACAAGCGAACAAGACTTTTGTTTCTCTTGCGGAATATGAACGGAAGAAATAGTAAAGGAAAGAATTATGCTGGGTAAAGCGCAAAGTTGAATTCGCTTGTTTGGTGAACAGCCCGGGCGTAATATTTGACAGAAAAAAAGTGGAAGGGTGAATAAAAGAAAAAATCACAAGTGCCTAATTTCAGGTGGAATATGAGATGGAATTAAATCCAGATTCCATTAAAAAGGAGGACATTAATAACCTACTGGAAAAGAATAATATGGAAATAATAGCCGCAGAAAAAGAGAAAGTTTTTCTTTTGCGAAGGTGGTATGAGAAAAACCAGGTCATGGTCATCATGAGTTTCAACAATAAAGAAGCTAACATTTATATTTCGTTTCCGAAAAAAAGATGGAGGAAAATCTCGGATTCCGCTGATCCAAAATGGATGGGATGCAGAAGTATACTGCCCGAAATTATAGAAGAAGAGCAGAACTTGACCGCAAAATCGTTAAGTTTTGTCCTGTACGAAATGGAGTGATCCATATGAACCGCTGGATCTGCGTTCACGGCCATTTTTACCAGCCCCCCAGGAAGAATCCCTGGCTGGAGGAGATTGAAATTCAAGATTCTGCTTATCCCTTTCATGACTGGAATGAGCGGATAACCGCCGAGTGCTATGGTCCCAATTCTGCGTCCCGTATTCTTGATTCTGAAAAGAGAATCATGGATATCGTCAATAATTATGCCAAGATAAGTTTTAACTTCGGACCCACATTACTTTCCTGGATGGAGAGACATGATCCTGAAGTGTATAAAGCCATTATCGAAGCTGATGAAGAAAGTAAACAGAGATTTTCAGGCCACGGTTCAGCCATGGCCCAGGCTTACAATCACATGATCATGCCCCTTGCTGAAAGAAGGGATAAGCAAACCCAGGTGATCTGGGGAATAAAAGATTTTGAGCATCGCTTCAGAAGAAAACCCGAGGGCCTGTGGCTGCCGGAGACTGCCGTTGACCTGGAAACTCTAGAAATAATGGCCGAGCAAGAGATAAAGTTCATTATTCTTGCTCCCCATCAGGCGCGGAGAGTTCGGGAAAGAAATGGCCGAGAGTGGACTGATGTGAGTAAAAGAACCATCGATCCCAAAATGCCCTACATTTGCCTCCTTCCCTCAGGAAGAGCCATTAACGTCTTTTTCTATGATGAGTCAATATCTCACGATATTGCCTTTGGAGGTCTTCTGAAAAACGGTGAACACTTTGCCCGGAGAATAATCGGTGCTTTTGCCGAAAACAATGAAAATTCTCAATTGGTTCATGTCGCCACAGATGGGGAATCTTACGGCCATCATACCCGGTTTGGCGACATGGCTCTGGCCTATTGCCTTCATCATATAGAGTCAAAAAATCTGGCAAATATCACCACCTACGGGGAATATTTGGAAAAACAACCTCCCCCTTATGAAGTGGAGTTATCCGAGAATAGCTCCTGGAGTTGTGTCCACGGCGTTGAAAGATGGAGAAAAGATTGCGGATGCAACACAGGCACGAAGCCCGGTTGGAATCAAAAATGGAGGGCTGCTCTGCGCGAGGCCATGGATTGGCTCAGAGATGGGCTTATCTCTGTTTATGAAAGAGAGATGGGAAGCCTGATGGAAGAGCCATGGAGGGCAAGAGAAGATTATATTTCCGTTATTCTGGATAGGTCTGCGGAGAATGTGGATTCATTTCTTTCCCAGCACGCCTCTAACGAGCTTTCTGGAGAGATGAAAGTAAAAGCTCTAAAACTTCTTGAGATGCAGAGGAATGCCATGCTTATGTACACCAGTTGTGGATGGTTTTTCGATGACATTTCAAGGATTGAGGCTGTTCAAGTGATGCGGTATGCTGCCCGAGCTATTCAGCTTGCCCGGGAAGCCGGCGGACAAGATTTCGAGCCTGATTACATCAGAATACTGGAGAAAGCACAGAGCAACGTCCCAGAATATGAGAACGGCGCCAAAGTCTACCAGATGCTTGTAAAGCCCTCTGTTATCGATCTGATCAAGGTAGGGGTTCACTATGCAGTTTCTTCTTTGTTTGAGGAGTACCCTGAAGTCATAAATATCGGTTGTTATACAGCCACCAGCGAGACTTACGATCTTTCAGAAGCAGGAAAGAATAGACTTGCAGTGGGAAAAGCAAATCTGCGTTCCAATATTATATGGGAGGAAGAAAAAATCAGCTTTGCCGTTCTTCATTTTGGTGATCACAATTTAATCGGGGGAGTACGAAATTTTTCCGGAGACCATGCTTTCTCAATCATGCAGAAAGAGATAAAAGATCCGTTCAGTAATAGTGATATTCCAGGAATAATCAATCTTATGGACAAGCACTTCGGCACCCACAACTATTCTCTGAGGCATCTGTTCAGTGATGAAAAACGGAAAGTAATGAGCCAGATCCTCGATACTACTCTGAAAGAATTAGAAGCTTATTTCCGTCAGATATTCAAAAATCATTATCCAGCTCTGCAGGCCATGAAGGATATGAATATTCCTCTTCCTGAGGCACTTTCCACTCCTGTAGAGTTCATCCTGAATACAGATCTTCGAAAATTGCTGGAGAATGAGAAGTTAGACTTCAAAAAGCTCCATAAACTGGTTGAGGAATTTAAGAAATGGACTTTCAAGCCAGACCAGGACACCTTGAGCTTTGTGGTCGTTCAAAAAATAAACTCTCTGATGAAGGAGCTTTCAGAGAATCCGGAAAACTTATCTCTCATGCAAACAATTGAGGAGCTTTTCAAAATTTTATCCAATTTACAGCTGGAGCTTAATCTGTGGAAGAGTCAGAATTTTTACTTTTCCCTGACCAGGAAACTCTCTAGCCAGATGGAAGAGAGGGCAGAGAAGGGCGATCAAAACGCCGAGAAATGGACGGAGCGCATCCAAAGCATAGGAAATTTCCTGGGAGTGAGAGTCACCTGATGCGCATTCCCGCAGCAAACTACAGGATTCAGTTTTGAGGAGCTCATAAAGGAGTTAAAAGGACGCCAGATGGGATGGATTCAAGATGTTATTGCTGAATGTTCTTTCTGAAATCCCTTCAGGACTCTGGGATCTTAATTTGGTCGACCCTAATAACCGCCGCCCGGTCGATTTTAAGAAGAGAAAATCATTCTTAATGGGAATCATGTAGAAATCCAGGAGAAATATAGTGAAGCTGATCAATGATTTGTTAGAAAAAAAAGAGGATGGGCGGCTAAAACTCGTTTAATGGCCGATGTTTTCAAGTATTATCCTGCGGCATTGCTTATAAGCGAGGAAATAAAATGAAAAGAAGAGGAAGCGGTATCCTTCTCCATGTGACATCACTGGCTTCTCCTTATGGTATCGGAGATTTTGGTCCGGAGGCTTACAGGTTTGTGGATTTCCTGGCTCAGGCCAAACAGTGCTACTGGCAGATTCTTCCTTTAAACTCAACGGATCCCGCTTATGGCAATTCCCCTTACCATAGCGTTTCCGCCTACGCTTTCAATCCTCTCCTTATCAGTCCAGAGCTTATGATCCAGGAAGGTCTGCTGGCCAAGTCAGATGTGGAACCAGTAAAAAACTTGCTCCCCAATCAAGTCGATTACAGAGCGGTTATAGCTTACAAAAGAAATCTTTTTCAAAAGGCTAACGAACGTTTCAAAAACAAAAAAAGAAAATATGAGTATAAGAAATTTTGTGCTGAGAATTCTTACTGGCTTGAGGATTTTGCCCTTTTTGTCTCTCTCAAGTCGTACTTTCAGGGAAAAATTTGGAATGACTGGCCTCCTGAAATACGGGATAGACAGCCGGCAGCTTTAAAATCACTAAAAAGGGAGCTTTATGACGAAATTGAAATGAAAAAATTCCTTCAATATATCTTTATTCAGCAATGGCTCAAGCTCAAAAACTACTGCCATAAGAAAGAAATTTATATTATTGGAGATATGCCCATCTATGTGGATTATGACAGCGTAGACGTTTGGACTCATCCAGAGTTGTTCAAGCTTGATATTAATAAGAGACCCTATGCAGTGGCGGGTGTGCCGCCTGATTATTTCAGTGAGACAGGGCAGCTCTGGGGAAATCCCCTTTACAGGTGGGAGGTCTTTAAAGAAAGGGAATATGACTGGTGGATAGAGAGAATGGAACACAATTTAAAACTCTATGATTTTGTAAGACTCGACCATTTCCGTGGCTTTGTGGGATATTGGGAAATTCCAGCCACTGAAAAAACGGCAAGAAACGGAAAATGGATCGAAGCCCCGGCTTTCGACTTTTTCAATAAGCTGAACAAGAGATTTCATTCCCTGCCTCTAATTGCTGAAGATTTAGGCACTATTACTCCGGATGTCACGGAAGTTATGCATTATTTTTCTTTTCCGGGAATGAAAGTTCTTGTTTTTGCCTTCGGAGAGGATGATCATATGCATCCTTATCTTCCCCATAATTATGAGAGGAATTACGTCGTATACACGGGTACCCATGATACCAATACTCTGAGGGGATGGTTTGATAACGAAGCAAAACCTGAAGATAAAGAAAGAATATTTCACTACGCTGGTCAGAAGTTCTCAGCGCGAGAAATCCATTGGGAATTCATCAGGCTGGCTATGATGTCGGTTGCCAACACGGTTATTATTCCCATGCAGGATATCCTAGGCCTTGGATCAGAGGCGAGGATGAATCGGCCGGCTATTGGCGAAGGTAATTGGAAATGGAGGCTTCTACCAAAACAGATAACACCATCCTTTGTCGAGAAGCTTCAAAAAATGACAGAAATCTATGGGAGGGCCTAGGTTATAATAGGTTATAAAAGAAAAAGTCTGAAATAAGCTCCAAGTCCGCCTGAGAATCCAATCTTTCTTTATTGAACCTTCATTGCCCGCAGATATTGAGCGGCTGTCTAAGGGGTGCTCGGGTTTTTATAAAAACCGTTTCTCCATTCAAAACCAGTTATCCTAACCAGATGGGGAATAATCTCCATATGCTAGTGATAATCATATTTAATGGTCACCCATTGGTCTGAAAGCTTAGGCTGTACTTCTGTTCTTTCTGTTTAAGTATAAATGTAGTAATATTATAGACTGAAGAGTATCTGTTAGGAAGAAAAATAATCTGGTATTTTTTAAAATGATCAAGGACCTTGGAATTCTCTGGGAGTGGGAATACGACGAAAGGTTTGTAAAGCTTCTTGATATTGTCTGCAATAAGGCCGGAAAAACTAGCTACCTCGTGGCTCCTCATAATCTTGAAGAAAGTATGGCTAAGATTATGAACGGAGAGATGCAGTTTAAAGTCGTTTTTGACAGGGCCACTGACAGCGATCCGGCTTTTTTGCCTATCATTCAGTTTCATCAGGAAGCACAGTGTAGAATAATAAACGAACCAGAAAATGCACTCCACACTAACAATAAAGCTGTGATGCATCTTGAGTTTGTTGATAAGGTTCTGCGTGTTCCCCAGACAATAATGCTTTCTCCGCAGGACAAAATTGATGATAAAGCATTAGAAGCTGTAGGGAATTTCTTTGTCATAAAGCCTGTCGAGGGAGAAGGGGGTGGAAAAGGCGTTATTGTAGGTGCTGAGACTCTCCAAGAGATTTATCAAGCAAGAGAGAATTATCCGGGCGAGATGCTCTTGATTCAGGAGCTTATAGTCCCTCGTTATTTTCGGGGGATGAGATGTTGGTTCAGAGTTTTTTTTGTCTGCGGGAATGTCATCCCTTGTTTTTGGGATGACCAGACTCACATCTACAAAGAGCTCACCTTGGAAGAGAAATCCATTTTTGAAGAGAACACAAAAATAGCAAAAAAAATACATCAGATTACTGGCCTTGAGTTTTTCTCCACTGAGGTTGCACAAACAGACGATCAGAAATTTGTGGTTGTTGATTATGTCAACGACCAGTGTGATATGAGATTCCAATCAGACACTCCTGACGGAGTTCCGGATTCTGTTATCAAGGAAATTGTAGAGGGGATAGTGAGTTCTTTGTAGCATTCGGAAAGGATTATTTCTTTAGTCTCTAGATTTTATTTTCTTCCTCTACGACTGTATTCAGTTTTTCCAGGAAATCGGGAATGGCAGAAGTGACTCTGTTCCAGTTGGGGATCAGGGGAGAGTAAAGGGGATCTTCCTGGAATTCTTTGCCAGCTATCTGGATTGCTCTGGTAAAAGCTTCCACCATTTTTGTTTCCTGGTGGCGGTCAAAGAATAGTCCATTAATGGCAGCATCGTCATTGTAGCGTTTAATGGTATCCTGTGCTGTGCTGAGGTATGTAACCAGCAAGGTGTTCAAAAAACTTTCGCTCACCTGAGCACTTTCGATAGCGAGGTTTCTAAAGATGGCTTTGGCGATATCTATGGACATTTTCATCAAGCCCGTTTTTGGGTCATCTTCTGAGAGGGGCTGATGCTTATGCTCATAGGTTTCGCAGAGTTCTACCTGGCAGACCCTTTTAAGAGAACAATTACGATAAACCTCGGCTAGCGTTTCAACCTCTATTCCCCAATCGCCTGGTATTCTGTTGATCCGAGCAAGATCAGCAATCATGGAAAACTCTCCGGCCAAAGGGTAGCGAAAGCTATCCAAGTATGCTAGGAGAGGAAGAGGTCCCAGGAGTTTTTCTAAACTTCTGATGATGGGAGTAATAAAAAGACGAGTAACTCGTCCATGCATTCGATCAGTTACTCGAGCATAGTAGCCTTTGCAGAAGGCGTAATCTATATTAGGAGAGGCGATAGGGTAACATAATCTCCCGAGGAGTTCTCGGGAGTAGTTGACTATATCGCAATCATGTAAGGCAATTACCTTGCTTTCTTCTCGAGATAATATGTATCCGTAGGCTGTCCAGCAAGAACGACCCTTGCCGTCTTCGCCAACGAAAAGGCCGCTCTCCTCTAATAGCTTATAAAGTTTTCCTATGCCAGGGCCTGTGTTCCAGATGACGCAAGTTCTTTGCGGAAGGGAGGAAAAAAACTCTTTTGCCTTTTTAAATTGTTCTTGATTTGTTCTTCCCATGGTTACCACAATCTCGTGGATGTAGGGGGCTTCCTTTATTTCATTCACAATCTGTTTAATGGCCGGGGCTTCTAATTCTGCGTAGGTGGAGGGGAGAACCAGGGCTATAGGGCGGTGGCGGTTAAATTCAGATAATTCCCTTTCCATCCTTTCAAGATCGAGGCTGCCAAAGCGATGAAAAGTAGATATCACACCGGTTTGATAAAAGTCAGCCATGTGGCCCTCCTTTGTTAGCAATTTATTGTTTTACAAGAGATGATCCAATAACTTTAATAATGCATCGTTCCATCCAGCTGGACCATCTCCATAAGCCAAGATTATATTATCAAGCTTTACCGAAGGATCATAGCTGCCATCAGGCTTTTTAACCAGAATAGGATAATCAACAGCTTTAAGCATTGGCAAGTCATTGGAGCTGTCTCCAACGGCTATTGATTTTAATTTCTCGGTTCTCTCTCTGTATATGTTTTTAAGCACCAAAACTGCCTTTCCTTTATCATTTTGGCCAGTGAGATGATAGAAGCGCCCGCCCCGGGTGATCTTTAGGTTGGCATGATTAGCAATTTCTTGAATTTTCTCTTTATGGCCCTCATACTCCTGGATAAAAGGTTCATCATATTCTCTCTTTTTTGCCAGTTTAGCTTCGTCTAAGGAAAATCCACAGAGATGAGCCACCTCCTGAAAGTTAAGATCTCCAAATCCTTTAACCTTACCTTGCGTGAGGGTGCGCATTTTTTTAACTGTATCTCTAAGCTTCGAATAAGGAGTGCCAAGCTCTACTATGAGATAATCAGGATCTTCTCTCGTAAAATTGAATTTTTGGGAGAAGTATCCCTTAGGAACAAAAATTGCTCCACCGTTCTCCGAGATAAAAGGATGATTATTTTGCAATTGTGATCTAACCGTTTCGATTTCGGCTCTTGTCTTGCTTGTACATAAAATTAAAGGAATATTCCTCTCTTTTAAAGCTTTGAGTGCAGGTAAAGCTGCTTCATGTGAATAGGTCTCATGATCGAGAAGCGTTCCATCTAAATCAGTAAAAACCAGGAGATGGCAGTCCTTCCCATGAATGTTTTTAGTCAAAAAAACTTCCCCTAAAATTTTTATAACATTAAATTGTAAAAGATTTTTCATAATATATTAAAATTATTGCAGTATGTCAAAGGCAAATAACTCGGTGTTGGATATAATAGCCCACTTGCCTAATAATAAAGTTAAAAACCAAGGCAAGTAACAAATACCTAGGGAGATGTTATACATCAAAACGATAATTACCTATTAGGTCTTACTATTAATGATAATTTCGTTTAAAATATCTCCAAGATACAAGTATCGTTATTGATTAAATTGGATTTTTCAGGCTTAGAAAACTGAACTTTAACTGAAAAAAATGACTCCGGGAGGTAGTTAAAATGAGCAGCTTGTATTTCCTTTTTCCTGCCTTGCTTGCGATATTAATTTCTTTTCTTTTCGTAAGAGGGGCTGCTATCGCTTTAATGATGACAGGATTGGAGAAAAATAAGGCGAGATTTCAAGCATTATCGGCATTCTCGGGAACTGGATTTACAACAAGGGAAGCAGAATTTGTCATGAAACATCCTGTAAGACGGAAGATTGTCACCTGGCTCATGATTATGGGAAATGCAGGAATCGTTATGGTTATTGTAACAGCTACTTCCTCTTTAGCCACAAGCAGAGGGTATCAGCTGCCAATCAATGTCTTAATTCTTGTTGTTGGAGTATTTCTGATATATAAGATTGCAACTTACAGGAAATTTACGAGAAGATGGGAACACTTTATAGAGAAAAAGCTGGTGAAATCACCTACGTTTGAAGAAGCCGCAACCGAAGATCTTCTTCATTTCCTCGAGGGCTACGGTCTTGTAAAAAAAATCATAAGCGAAGACTCTCCTTTGATCGGATCTACTCTGTCTGAATGTAAACTAAACGAGAGAGGATTGTTGGTTTTGGGCATTGAAAGAGGTAAGAGTTGGATTCCTACTCCTAAGGCAAGAGAAAAAATGGAAGAAGGCGATGGCATTATCGTCTATGGACCTCTTGATATTTTAAAAAATCTTCTCAAAGAGGAAAGATAGATTTAATGCCGGTAATTCGTAGGCAAATGGAAAAATTAAAGAGCGTCAAATTTTCATGTATTAAACCTTTTTTTCTTGAATGAAAGATCATAAGTTATTATTCCCTTGGGAGGTAAACTAAAATGGTTAAATTTATTAAGAGAAGAGCAAAAAAAATTGGTCTTCCCCCCGGAACACCGGTGTTTGTGGGCGAGAAGAAGATTGAAAAAGCAAAAATCACAATCATTGACTATGATGAAAAACAATTTCAAGAAAAGGAATTAAGAACGATTGAGGAATGTTTCCCCTTCAAGGATACACCAACTGTGACGTGGATAAATGTAGATGGTATCCATCAGGTGGATATTATCGAGAATATCGGAAGGCATTTTGAATTACATCCTCTCATTTTGGAAGACATCATGAACACAGAACAGCGGCCAAAAATAGAGGATTTCGAGCGTTACATCTATGTTGTTTTAAAAATGCTTTATTATGATGAAAAAGAGCATGAAACGAAAATAGAACAGGCCAGCCTAATTCTTGGTGAAAATTTCGTTATCTCGTTTCAGGAAATGGAAGGGGATATTTTTGATCATATTAGGGAGAGGATAAGAAACGGAAAAGGCCGTATCAGGAAAATGGGAGCCGATTATTTGTGCTATGCGTTATTGGATACAATTGTTGATAAATATTTTATGATCCTGGAGCGATTAGGGGAAAGGATAGAAGGGATGGAAGAAGAGCTGGTGGACAATCCAAAACCTGAACTCTTGCAGGAAATACACAGATTGAAAAGAGAAATGATTTTCTTACGAAAATCAGTTTGGCCTTTGAGAGAAGTAATCAATAGCTTGGGAAGAGGAGAATCATCGCTAATCCAGGAATCATCGCGCATATATCTCAAAGATGTCTATGATCATACAATTCAGGTGATTGATACAGTAGAAACCTTCAGAGATATGGTTTCCGGGATGCATGACACTTATCTCTCGGTTATCAGTAACAGAATGAACGAGGTTATGAAAGTGCTGACCATTATTGCCACCATATTTATTCCTTTGACCTTTATTGCTGGAATTTACGGAATGAATTTTAAATTTATGCCGGAGCTTGAATGGCGGTGGGCGTATTTTGCGGTTTGGATTGTTATTTTGGTAATAGCTGTTATTATGGTGATTTTTTTCAGAAGAAGGAGATGGCTTTAAAATACTTTTCAAGTGCCTTATGCTATAGTTTTTCCTAAAAAAAACCTGGAGGAGAATTTGTGAATGTCAAGAATACTTAAAGAATTTCATCCCAGAGGGAAGATTGTTTTTTTTATTGCCAGATTATTAGGTTCTATATTCTGTATTATGTTGGGTATTCTATCCTTAGGTGTTTTTGCAGTGGCTTTTTTATATTTTTCTAAATCAATCGATATTACTAAAAGTGAGAGCTTAATTCATCTTTTTGATGCGATTGGCTTGACAGCCTTAGCCGTAGCAGTTTTGGACCTGGCCATTACTATTTTTCGGGAAGTCATTTTGAGAGAAATAGAAAAAAGGCATCCTTCCCATATCAGAACAAGCCTGACTCGATTTGGAACAATCATAATCATTGCTACATTAATCGAAGGCTTTATCATGATTTTTAGATTTAATAAAGCAGATCAAACTCATCTTCTTCCGTATGCAGCTGTTGTCTTTGTTGCAGCGACCTTGTTGATAATTGGCCTCGGGATATATCTCAAGATCACTATTCCTGTGGAAAAACTTATAGAAAGAGCTGCAAAATAAATAAGGATTCAACTTCTTAGCTACAAAGAAAATAAAAAAATTTTGACTTTTGCTTTCTCATTACATATCATAGGTGACATCTTTTAAATGGAAAAGCAGAAAAAAAACGGAAGATTTTGGTGAGCATTTTATAATTCCCATTGCAGGCTTAATGATTATATATTTTAAAGGTAAGAGATGGTTTTAAGTGGGATTCTAGAGATTTTTTTATTCAAAAATTTTTAAAGGAGGATAATATGAAATTTCTGGCGATTTCCGCTTCCAATCAACCTGAATTTGTAAAGGATATCACAGAACCTCTTCAAGCTGCTTGGCTAAAGATTGCTGAAATAGTAGGTGGACTTCTTCCTAAATTAGTTGGATTCCTATTGATCATAATTATAGGATGGTTGCTTTCAAAGTTCTTTGCCTTTATTATTAAAAAGCTTCTCAGAATTGCTCGAATTCACATTTTATCCGAGAAAGCAGGCGTAGAAACATTTCTCAAAAAGGGAGGTCTTAAGAAAGATGCTGTTACAATTATTAGTCGTGTTGCTTATTGGTTTTTTATTATTATAACGTTTGTTGTTGCTTTCAACTCAGTAGGCCTGACTGTTGTTTCCGATGTTCTTAATGAGCTGCTACTCTATTTTCCCAATATTTTTGTTGCTCTAGTTATTCTGGTCATCGGCTTTTATTTAGCTCGGTTCGTAGCTGGCCTGGTTCAGGTTTTTGCTGGGAACATCGGTGTTGAGAAGCCTGATGTAATGGGGAAAATTGCTTATGCCGTTGTTATAATTTTCATAATTCCCGTTGCTCTTAACCAGCTTAATATTGCATCCGATCTCATTACGAGCGCATTTCTTCTTCTATTTGGAGCGTTGTGTTTAGCTCTAGCCCTTGCTTTTGGATTAGGAAGTAAAGATTTAGTCTTGGGTATTTGGGAAAAGAGCAAATTCGCAGATAAAATAAAGCCTAAGAAAGAATAGAAATAGAGCTAGTATTTAATCAAAATGTTCAATTTCGTATTAAAAGATAGTAATCAAGCTCGAATTATTTAGCTAATACTAATATTTTTTGTTTGAGATTTATAGGTCTAATTTTAAAAGAGAATCAGAAGTAAGTGAAATCTATTAATTTTGTAAGAAGGCATAAAGCACTAACGTTTCTATCATTAATTTTGGTTGTCGTTCTTATCGTTCTTTTTCAGAATTCTGATTATATTAACTTCAGAATTCTTTTTTGGCAGTTTTCAGCTCAGAAAGTTATTTTAATCCTTGGGGCTATGTTTTTGGGTTATATCATTGGTAAATTGGTCGAATTTTCTTTTAGAAAGCTTGGCTAAAGATATTTCCATATTTGACTTATTCTGAACAATTTATTAAAAAATAGAAAGAATTATCCAGGAGGGCATCATGAAAGATATGAAAAAAGGAAGTTCTATCAGAAATTCGCTTGCCTTAGTTCTTTGTCTTACGTTGGTTTTTGGGGCTTTATTTTTAGTGTCCTGCAAGAAGAAAGCAGTAGAGCCAGCTCCTCAGGTTCCAGATCTTCAGGCAACAGTGGATGAGCTACAGAAAGAACTAGGTACAAAAGATGCTGAAATCAATCGGTTGAATGAAGAGAACGATCGCATAACAAAACGGCTTCCTTTAGCCTACGAGGTACAGGCAGGAGACAATCATTGGCAGATTGGTTATGATTATCTGACCACAAAAAGGGGAGTTTCTCCTGAAGAAGCTAAAAGAATGCTGGCCAATGCCTATCTTTTGGATCCGTTGCTTGTCGGTTTTAAGGTCTGGAATTTCATGGATGAGGGACAGTATGGAAGCTTTGTTCTGCAGGGAAGTGCGAAAGTTTGTCCTGGTTCTCTTATCAGGGTGGATACAAAGAAAATAGCAGAGGAAAAATTAAAGTTAGAGAATGAAATAGCGAAGCTTAAAGAAGAGATTGAAAAGCAGAGCATGGAATGCAAGGCGAAGATAGAAAAATTGGAAAAAGAAAGGGAAGATCTCAAATCTCAGATCGACTCCCTTAATCAGCAAGTGGCAAATCTGCAAGGGCAGAATACGGATTTAGACGCAAGGCTAAATTCTGTTTATTACCTTGTAGACATCAAGAAAGAGCTTAAAGCGGATGGAAAAATCAAAGGGACATTCCTTGGCCTCTCAGGGATGAAAATCAAAAATGTTAGCTTCGAAGACTTTTCAAACAGAGTCGACCTCCGAGAGACAGATGTCATTGAGTTAAAAGCCGAAGATTTTAACCTTTCCGCCATAAAGAAAGTTGGACTCTTACCAAAACACATAAAGAAAGATATTGACTACCGTGTTGAGATTGCAGGAGATGGACAGTCTGCCAGTGTCATCTTGAGGAACAAGGGAAAATTTCACCTTGCTTGCGTTATACTGTATGTAAAATAAAGCTACCAAATAGAATAGGTAATCTTTTATGGCTGTTGAAAAGGAAATATTTGACAAGATCAAAAAGTAAAACAAATTCATTATCGAGTAAAAATTAAGTATAAAGAGTACATGGCTTAAGGGGGCATCCTCCCAAACAACTATTCCTTTATTCCTCAGAGAGCAAAGGTTTATTTTGCGCTTTGTAATGAATAATGCCATGGAAAAGATGAAACATCTCTTTTGCAATCTTAAAGCTTATTGGGAAACCAATCTATAAACATCGAAATTAATCTATTCGAGTTTTACTGAATTATAAGATTTCGGATAAAATGTAAAAATAGAAAGAAGAAATTCATGAGCTCATTTAGCCTGTTATTCGCCAAGAAAAAAGTTTTTCTCATACTGGTCTGCTCAGTTCTTTTGATCGCAGTCGTTTTTCTTTTACTCCATACTAAATTTGTCAAATCCAGAATTTTGCGGTATGGCTTGAATTATGCTGAGCGGGCCTCAGGAATTCAGCTGATGCTACAGTCTTTTAATTACAATCTTTTTAGATTTCAATTCACTTTAAAAAACGTAGAGTTCCGTGAACAGAAAAAGCTGGATTTACCTCCGTTCTTTCAAGCGGAGGAGATTAAGATTGAATTTCCTTTGTCCATGGTTCTGGGCAGAAGCCTTCAAATAAAAGATATCTATATAAAAAATCCAAAAATTAACATTCAGTTTGATCAGGATGGATTGAGTAATATTCCTTTTCATGCTCGGGCAGAAGCACAAATACCAGAGTTTATTCTTAAAAGGGCTCACATAGAAGATGGCTATATTTACTACGCAGATGAGAAAAGAAATATTTATTGTAATCTTTCAGGGATATGGCTCAAACTTAAACAGATAAGCGGAGCAAAGCATTCTTTGCATTTAGAAATGCGCGAAAAAAGCAGAGCGAATTTCAAAGGAACAGATTATCCTATCGATGAACTAAATGCAACAGCCCAGCTCGACTACGAGGGAATTGATATTGAGGAGCTGGCTTTGCGTCTTTCTAAAAATAAATTCAACTTAACAGGGCAGCTTGATAACTTTAGGTCCCCTCATTTTAACGGAAGCATCGGTGGGGAATTAGATTTGAATAACATCAGCCGCTTTCTTCCAATAAATAGTTCTTTTTCAGGAAAGCTTCGGTTCCGCTCACATTTGCAGGGACCTCTAAATAATATTATTGCCCGACTGAAGTTTAATAGTGAAGATCTGAGCTTTAGGAAATTGCAGGATATCAATCTGCAAGCGGAAGTTAATTGGGAAGATGAAACGCTCAAAATGCCTTTATTAAAAATAGAAATTGCGGATGGAGAAGTTGCAGGCAGCGGAGAGTTTCACCCTCTGGATTGGAAAACCGGTAATCAAGTCAATTTTCAATGGAAATCCATTAATCTGGAGAAACTTAATCTTCTTATCGATCAGCCCTTTCCTTTTTTTTCAAGAACATCGGGTAAACTGGAGGCATCTTGGCCTGATTTTTCCTTAAAAGCTATCAAGGGTCGGGCAGACATCCAACTTTTTGCAGGCGACGGTAAGAGTCCGGATCGCAAACGAATACCTCTCTCCGGACATATTCAAGCAAATGCTGATTCTGGGGATACAATTATTGCCATCCAGGATCTTTCCGTACCCGGAGTTCAGATTCGAGGAAAAGTCCAGCTAGGTTCTGTTCCTTTAGCAGGACAGTTTAAACTGGAGGCCCAAAGCCTAAAGGCTTTAATGCCTGTTTTCCTTTTTAATTCGCACGGTTTCGATAAAATGAACGTACAAAAATTAGGCATCGATGGCCAAGTTAGCATCTCAGGAACATTAGAAGGAACCATAAAATCTCCCACTATCAGGGGAGAACTGAAGAGCGAAAAAATATCATTCCATAATTTGAGTGGTATTCAGTTAGATGGTAATCTGGTCTACGATTCTGGATCAATTCGACTTGAACCTCTGATAATCCGAAAAGACAGAGGACAGATAGAAATATCAGGTTTCTATTCTTTAAAGGTTTCTCAGCAATACATGCATTTTGATATTTCAGGAAAGCAAATTTCCTTGCAGAGAATTCTCAAGGATCTCAGGATAAATTTACCTGCGAGGTCAAAAGTGGAACTGGAGGCGCTCGTAAAGGGAAATCTTGATGATCCGATTATTCAGTCTTCACTGGTCTTCAACGAGGCCTCTTTGTATAACCAAGGTTTTGAGAGAGCGAAACTTTCTGTGAGTTATAAGAAAAATAAAATTAATGTTGACTCCTTATACGCTTTAAACTCTGGGGGAAAGATTGAAGGTGAAGGCTGGTACGATATCAAGGCAGAGAGCTATGCTGGCCATCTTTCCATTGTTTCGCTATTGGTTCAAGATCTTCAACTTCCCTGGTCTTCCAGTAAAGTTAACGGAACATTGGACCTTCAAATTGATGCGGATGGGATACTTCGTTCCCCTCGCTTTGCTGCAAGAGGCTCATTGAAGGAAGTAACTTACGGATCAAAAAGGATAGGAGACATACAATTTCAATCTGAGTCTTCAGGGGAAGAGTTAAAGTTCCATTTCAATTTTCCTCTCTATTCAGCCGACATTAAAGGATTATTAGGCCTAAGTACTCCTTATCCTCTGAATGCGGAGTTAAAACTCAATAATTCGTCTCTTGAGGAGCTCAGAAGCCGGATTATTCCCGAGCAAAAAATAAGGTTTTCGGGAAATCTAACAGCCCAGGTAAATATTAATATGGCTTTTAGTGATCCAAAAGAGACGCTTAATATTCAGGCTCTAATTGAACATCTCCAACTGCAAACGGGCATCAATTACCTCAAGAATGAGGGTCCCGTCATTATTTCTTATGATCCTACCGCTTTTCGTATCGAAAGCCTAGAATTGGCTGGGCCGGGAACAAGCATTCAGGCTGAAGGAACGCTACCAAGAAAAGTTCCCTCTGATGGAGGACTCTGGCTCAAGGGAGATATAGATTTGGCCTTGATTGAGAATTTCTTTGATAGTGTAGCTGCGCAGGGTATTTTGCGGATAGACTCTCAAGTTATTGGAACAGTGTCTCGTCCTGAGCTGTCCGCCACTTTAGATTTTCCCGGAGGCAACCTTACTCTATCAAAAATTCCTGCCACTTTTGAAGATATCAAGTTGCATCTCATAATAGAAAAAAATCAGATAAGAATGGAATTGGCTTCTTTCTCCTGGGAGCAGGGCAAATTCAGAGCCACGGGAGAAATTCCTCTAAAATTTCTACCAATAAATCTCGCCTTCTCCCTCCATTCAGTGGAAGAAAAGCCTGCAGATATGTCAATCATTGTTCAAGGCTTCGATACATCTGCATTAAAACCGTTTCTTCAAGACGAAAGAATGGAACATATTAGTGGAAAGGTTGACTGCGAGATTAGGGTTAGAGGAAAACGGCTTCAATTAAACGACTTATCAACAGAAGTCAGTTTTACAAAACTGGACCTGATTCTCTTGGGTGTTCCACTCCATCAAGAGAATCTTACAAAAGTCATTCTGAACAATGGACGCATATCGATCGAGGACGCGGTTTTTTCTGGGAATAGAAACAATCTGCGAGTGAGTGGCTTTATTGATTTAGCTAATAAAGAAGAAATAGATTTCTTTATTGATGGGAATTTAGATTTAAAAATACTGCGAGCTCTCCTGAAGGATACTGACTTTTCGGGAGAAACAATCTTCCAATTCCACGTAATTGATAATTTGCAGCATCCCAAGATGCAAGGATTTCTAGAAATTCGAAACGGCGAAGCACAGAATCAGACGCTTAGCCTCTTCCTGAATCAGTGGGATGGGGAAATAAGATTTGATGATAATAGCGTTAGCTTTGAGCAGATTAAAGGGTTTATTAATGGTGGAACCTTTTTGGCCAGCGGTGCACTGGATTACAGAGAAAGCAAGATAAAAAAAGCAGATATTACTGCTAGCTGCGAAAATATAAATCTTGCTTTCCCTAAAGGCTTACGTTCCCTGGTCTCCTCCGGGCTGAAGTTTGAATCCAATGGAAAAGAGCATTTATTAAAAGGCAACGTTGAAGTTATTAGTGCTAAGTATTCAGAAAACTTTAGTATCGAATCAGCGATTTACCGTTACTTGCGTCGAGGCGCAATTGTTAAGACTATAGAGAAACCCGATTCATTCTTAAGCGATCTGCGTTTTAATGTGGTGGTCATAGCCAAAAATCTTTTGATCGTTAATAATATTGCTAATTTAAGGACGGCTGCAAGCCTTAATCTCTCAGGCACTTTCTATAATCCTGCGCTATTAGGGCGTGCTGATGTCAAAGATGGCGGAGAGATCTACTTTAGCAAGAATATATTTCTTGTTGAACGGGGAACGATCAATTTTATCAATCCTAATCGGATTGAGCCTGATATGAACCTCAACGCACGAACTCGTGTTGGTGAATACGATATTCAGTTGCGGATGACAGGAACTCCTGATAATTTTTCAGCCAGCCTTGTCTCTGATCCGCCGCTCTCTGAGCCTAATATTATTTCTCTACTTGTGACCGGTAGAACTTTAGAATCCGCTTCAGCCTCTGTGGTGAGCGTGGCCGGGGATAAAGCTCTTTCTTATATCAACGGCACAATTAGCGGTAAGCTAGAACAGACGTTAGCCAAGAGCCTGGGCTTGGAAAGCGTGAAAATTGATGCAAGTCTGGTATCTACGCAGGAGGACCCTCGAGCACGTATCACAGCTGGTCAACACATTACACGCAGCTTTGAGTTGATATATTCTCAAGACTTAAAGGATGCACGGAACCGCACTTGGATAATTAACTACAATCCCGTTCAAAATGTGAATTTTCAAGGAGTTAAACGAGATAACAACGAATATAATTTCGCCTTGCGTCACGAACTTCTTTTTGGCTTTGATAAAAAGAAAAAACAAACCTGGCGAGACCGATTGATAAAAGAAAGCTTTATAATCGAAAAGATTTTATTCGAAGGCAACCTAAACCTGCAAGAGAAGAAAATTCGTTCGCATCTTGATCTTGCTGAGGGAAAACCCTTTAACTTTCATAAATTCCAGGAAAGCCTGAGCCGTATAAAAAGATTTTATCGTAAAAATAATTATTTAAGCTGCTCTCTCAATACGAAAAAGGAAGAAAAAAATGGAAGACTGAATTTGATTTTCCGTATTGAGTCTGGTCCAAAAATTTTCTTGAAATACCAAGGAGCAGATATTCCAAGAAAATTAAAGAGAGAAATCAAAAATAATTGGACTGCTAGCCCCTTTGGTCAACTCGTTATTGAAGAAACAAGACATAGAATCCAGCTTTACTTCCTAAAAAAGAGATACTACGAGGTCAGTATTCGTACAGAGGAATTAGTTACCGGAGAAAATGAAAAAGTTTTTGTGTTTAAAATCCACAAAGGAATAAGATATGATTGGCCGAATATTTATTATGAAGGAAATGATTCTCTATCAAAAAGTAAAATCACTTCATTCCTCAAGAAAAGCGATTTAATCAGCAATATTTTTACGAATCCAAAACATGTCACTCGAGGTCTCGAAGATTTTTATAATCAGAACGGGTTCCTTCGTTCTAATATTCGTCTATCTAAAACAAATTTTGAGCCTGAAAAAAGGAAAGTACATGTTGTCTTTTTGATTAGAGAAGGCCCGCAATTTAAGGTAGGGCTTATCGCTGTAAACGGCAATCTTTTTTTTGGCGAAAATCAAATAATTAATGAAATCAATATCCGTCCGGAAGATGTCTTTGCTTCAAAAAAATTTAATGATGCCAATTTTAAGATTAAGGAAGCGTATGCTCAAAAGGGATTTAATAATGTGAGCGTGGAATCTCAAATTAAAATTCATGATGAAGGCACCGTGGATTTAGCTTTTATCATTAATGAAAACCAGCAAAGCATAATCAAAGAAATTCATGTTTCAGGAAATTTGCTATCGAAGCGTAACATTATTCGCCGCGAGCTAAAATTCAAGGAGGACGATGTAATAGATTTTCGAACAATTAATGAAACACGGAAGCGTTTATATGATTTGGGAATCTTTGAGGTGGTAAATATCGAAGCTGTTCCGTTAGGGGAGGATACTGATGCATCGTCAAAACAGGAAGAAGGAAAATCGAGCTTAGACAAAGCTTATCGAGTTGAAATTAATGTGGTCGAACTTAAACCTTATCGACTAAGGTACGGTTTGCAATTTGACACAGAGACATCCCTTGGAATAGAAGGGGAATTGATAAATCGAAATTTATTAGGAACTGCACAACTCCTGGGAACTAACTTTCGTATAAATCTTGATGAGCGTGATCTTAGAGGTTTTTTTAGAACTCCTTATTTCTTCACAAAAAAAATAAGCACAGAATTTTTTACCTTTGTGAATCGCAGCATAAAACCTTCGTTTACAGTGGATCGCTTTGGTTTCACACTACAACAACAGATTGAGCTGAGCAAATCTTATATTCTATCCTATAATTATACATTCGAGCGAAGTCACACTTTTTATGGCAATGCTGGGGCTCCTTTAGATTCTGATGAAAAAATTAATCTTGGCATCCTGAATTTTGCCTTAACAAGAGACACGCGCGACAACATTATTAATGCTAGCCGAGGAATATTCATTTCGCAAAGCTTTGAATATGCACCTGAATTTCTCGCCTCTGATGTAAGTTTCATACGCTATTTTGGCCAACTATTTTCTTATAAGAAGATTACTGATTATCTAATCTATGCGTTTGGTTTACGATTAGGCCTCGGCAAGGGTTTGGGTGCGGATCTAGTGCCGAGTGAAAGATTTTTTGCTGGTGGGGGAACGACAATCCGAGGCTTTGATAAAGATGAGATTGGACCGAAAGATCTCTTTCCTGGCCTGCCACAAGGTGGCGATGCAGTTTTTATCTTAAACCAAGAACTGAGATTCCCCATCTACAAGAAACTGAGCGGAGCAGTTTTTTTAGACCTTGGAAATATCTATTCAAAAGCATATGATTTAGATCCCTTCAACGTTCGAAAATCAGCAGGTTTTGGACTGCGCTTTGATACACCGTTTGTGTTAGTTCGGTTTGATTGGGGCTTTAAACTTGACCGCCGCGCTGGAGAATCACTTTCTGAAATTTTCTTTAGCATCGGACAGGCGTTTTAAGAATCATGGTTATCCGATAGCCGGCAACAGTTAATTGTTCACATATCCAAGGGTTTTAATTTTTTCATGCATTTTATCGTCAGGTGTCTTTTTTTTCCTAGATAACTGAACGAACTTCTTCCTTACTTGATTGAATTTTTTATGGATATGTTCGTAGTCTCGTCTTGAAATGTTCCTTATTGCATAATCATCAATGGCATCTTTTTCACTGTATGACAGAGATAGAACTAGATTATAGAACTCTCTTTTTTTTAATATATCCTGATCCAAATAAAAAATACTTTGATACGGCCATTTTATGATTTCCCAAAAAATCTTTCGAGCTTCAACTTTCTCTTTATCAGGTTCCTCAAGGGGCAACTGATGGGCCATCTCTTTCGATAGGTGCTATTAGTGAACCATAACCGATGAGAATGTCCCAGGGCAACACCGGGCGCTCTAAAATATCGTACTCCACTTTCTGATACTTTCCTTCCCGGTAAACTGTTAACTTGGCAGTCGAACCTATCTTCAATGTCTCTTCCACATCCGCTACCTTATCAGGCGAATCCAAACGAATGCCGTTAATGCTGGTGATTATATCTCCCCCTATGAGGAAGCTAGCTCCATCAATTGCGAATTCAAATTGGCCACCTAACAGCCCAGCTTGCTCTGCCGGACTCTCGGGCTCGACAACCTCAACTAAGAAACCTTCAACCAGAGGGATCGTGAGAAGCTCCTGAAGATCGCTGTCGATAAGCTGCCCTTGAAATCCAATCCATGGCCGGATAACGCGTCCATATTCGAGAAGCGATGGTAATAACGCTTTTGCAAGGTTAATAGGAATTGAGAATCCAATGTTCTCGGCACTGGCTATGGCAGCCGTATTGATGCCGATGACCTCGCCACACCTATTAACAAGGGGACCGCCAGAATTGCCTGGATTTATAGGCGTATCCGTCTGAATCAGCGGCCTGGGAGGAGAGAATGGATTTATCGGAATGATCCGGTTGATTGCGGACACGATGCCCCGAGTCAAGGTCTGATTAAGCCCAAGCGGATTTCCGATTGCCATAACGTCCTCTCCCACCCGTAGAAAGCTGGAATCACCCAGCGCGGCTGTGGGAAGGTTTCTTCCTGACGGCACGGGAATTTTTATCACTGCTAAGTCGAACACCGGATCAGCTCCTAGGAGCTGTGCTGGAAGACTCGTGCCATCGTCCAGAGTTACCGCAATCCAGGGCCGGCCAAACACCACGTGAGAGTTTGTTAGGATGATCCCCGATTGATCTACGATAAATCCAGATCCCAAAGTACTTTCCACACGATCAGACACAAGGTAGGGGTTTATGGATTTTGCTATAATGAAGACTACAGCCGGAGACACCCGATCAAAGACTGTGGGAATAGGTTCTGCACACGGTTCTTTTTTCTGGATCATGGTTGCCTCAATCTGTCCAAAAGTGCTGCATGAAACGAGCAAGATAGAAATGAACAGGAATCTCAGCGCAATCAAGATGATAGGATGGTTAGACTTGCAGCAATGAATTATCATCGTAAAACCTCCTGTCTAGAGAGGGTAAATCACTCTCCAATGCTCGATGAAAATGTATTATACTATGATTTCTATTTATTCCCCAATTAATTAAAATTAAGGAGGAATCTACATTGAATTTCACAGTATTTCAGGAGCAAAAAATTGAGTATGACACCTAAGACCATAATCATCTTAGTTTTAATTGTGTTGGCCGCGATAGTCTTAATCCAAAATACCGAAATTGTCACCCTCCAGCTGCTCTTTTGGAAAATCAGTATGTCCCGGATTATCTTTATGGCTTTTCTTTTAATAGTCGGATTTGGACTTGGATACCTAGCAGCTGCATTGGTAAAAAAGTAGGTGCTGAGTATAAAGAAAGAGAAACCTAACCCTGGATTATAAGAAAGGCTATATAGCACACGTATAGAACGACAAATCCAATTCCTTCCTATCTATCTAATAGAAGCTTTTTTCCAGTAAACATGGTGATAAACAATAGAATGTTTGCTGCAATAAGCAGACCGATATCTATATTGTTTTTTGCCTGAAATTGTAATGGCCTGATTTTCGAGCTTACACCAAGCACGAAGAAGATATTAAAAGTACTTGAACCCACAACATTACCCACAGCAATCTCAGCGTTTTTTTTATAACCAGCAACAGCCGAAGTAGCTAATTCAGGAAGAGATGTACCTACCGCAATTAGGGTTAAACTGATAAGCGGTTGGCTCGCTCCTAGAGTTTGGGCAACATGTAAGGCTCCCTTAATAATCCATTCGCCGCCGATGCTTAAACCCATAAGACCGATAACGATCAAAAGACATGATCTTGCTATTGCGTGCTTTTTTTGGGGTACGTGGTCGTGCATTCCTTCTATGTGCTTTGCGCTGCTGATTGAGTAATACAAAAAGATGATAAAGAATGAGATGAAAACCAATCCGTCTATTCTTGTTAAAGTAGAAAAAACGCTTTTATCGATGATCTGGTCATTGGCTAGAACTCCCAAGAGAAGCGCTGCTAAAAGAGTCAACGGGATTCCTTTCCATACTGTGCTTTTTGTAACGGTTAGAGGAAAAATCATAGATGATACCCCAAGAATAAGCAAAGTATTGAAAATGTTGCTTCCGACAATGTTACCAATAGCTATGGCTGTATTTCCCCTAATGCTGGCGATAATATTAACAAAAAATTCAGGAGCAGATGTTCCGAAAGCAACGACAGTTAATCCAATTGCGAGATCAGAAACCTTTAATCTTCGCGCAATCGATGTTGCTCCCTCTACAAGAAAATCTGCTCCTTTGATAATTAAGATAAACCCAATGAGTAGAAGTCCTTAAAGTAACATCTTAAAAAGGCCAAAGGAGCGGAATAAAAAAGACAGCAGTTATCCAGAATAGAATGTTTAGAGGAACTCCTGCCCGAGTGAAATCAAAAAAGCGGTATCCACCAGGTGCATATATCATAGTGTTTGTCTGATAACCGACTGGGGTAGCGAAACTGGTAGAAGCGGCAAAAGTGATAGCGATAAAAAAAGGACGTGGGCTTACTCCCAGGGCACTTGAAATAGAGAAGGCAATGGGAGCCAAAAGTATGGCAGCTGCAGCATTCGACATAGATTCAGTCAACATAGCTGTGACTAAATACAAAACGGCTAAAACGGCAAGGGGTCCTAAATCAATCACTGGTTTCATAATAGTGTTTGCTAGCCAAGTAGCTGTCCCGGATTGCTGTAAAGCAAGCCCCAGAGGAAGAACGCCGCCTAAAAGGAAAATAACCTTCCAATCGATAGATTGGTAGGCTTCCTCTAGGGTCAAACATCTGCCTAAAACCATGCCAATTGCACCGATTAGAACTGCAGTAAAAATCGGAACGATTTTAAATGCAGCTAAGGCAACCACTAATAAAAGAAGGCCCACAGCGATGGCAGCCCGATTCTTGCGGAGATGAAGCTCGGTCAACTCATTGGTAACTACTAAATCCCTTGAATTCAAGAGACGATTAACATTTTCCTTATCACACTGTAAGAGCAAAGTATCCCCGTCGTCAAGGTGTATATCTTCCAAACGTTCCTTTACAATCTTGCCTCGCCGCTGGATAGCAAGAACGATACATTTAAACCGCCGCAGAAAATCATAAGTAAGCAGAGTTCGTCCCACTAGACTGGACCTAGGTGGCACAAGGGCCTCTATGAGTTTTACTTCATCAGAGCTCATTTTTCGATCATCAATTATAGCCTCTGCTCTTGTTTGGAGTTTGAAATTGTCTTTCATTTTAATAAGCTTTTCTGCATTACTATGAACTAATAGGATGTCTCCTTCTCTTATAACGGTTGCTGAGGGCCGCCATGTAGCCTTGTTGCCGCGTATGAGCTTGATAAGATTAATATCTTTGATATGCTTTGCTTCGATTTTTCCCCATTTTTTTCCTATAAGAACCGAATCCTTCTTTACTGTAAACTCAGCCAAATAATCAGCCAGACGATATTTATCGATTTGTTGATAGGTTCCCCTGCGCTTGGGTAAAAGCCAGCCTGAGGTTCCTGTCAAATAAAGGATGCCAATTGAAGACATGATAAGTCCAAGGGGAGCGAATTCAAATAGATCAAATCCCTTCAAACCATAGGAAATGATGATGGCGTTGACCAAAATGTTGGTTGATGTGCCGATCAAAGTGCATACACCACCAAACTGACTGGCAAAGGAAAGCGGCATCAAAACTCGCGAAGGAAGTATTTTTCTTGTCCTTGCCAGAGCAATAGCGACGGGGATGAAAATGGCAACTGTGGCTGAATTGATAACAAAGGCTGAGATAGGAGCTATAGTGATACACAACACAAAGATCAGTCGTGTTTGGGTTTTGCCGGCAATTTTATCCATATGGCGAGCGAGCCATTCCACCAAGCCTGTTCGCACCATTCCAGCACTCAACACAAACATGGCCGCTACTGTGGCTGTGGCAGGATGCGCAAAGCCATATAAAGTCTGATCTGGCTTGATTAAACCGAGCAGTAACAAGACTACAAGAACACACAAAGCAGTGAGATCTACCCTGAACCTCTCAGTAATGAAAAAGAGCATGGCCCCTATCATGACAGCTAGAACTAAGATATTATCTAAGCTAAGCATTTATCTAGGTACAAATTTCCTAGATAAGATAGCACAATATTCGTACAATAGGAAAGAAATAGAAAAACAAAACTCAAAGAACAAAATTAAAAGAAAGATCAGAGCAATCTGTTAAGTCATTTTTTGGGGAAGTTGGTGTTGTCTTGGTAAAGATTAAGTGGCATCTGTATAAATATGATTCGTCATAACAATGTGACTTTCGCAAGAGGTAAGCCATGAAAGAGATGAATGTAATCTTTATGCTTATTTCGTTGTTGGGGCTTTTAGCCTTTTCTGCCTTTTTTTCAGGTTCTGAGACAGCTTTGATGGCCATAAGTAAACTCCGTTTGAGACATTTGGCAAAAACTAAGCCGGGGAAAGCTAAGGTTGTCGAGAGAGTATTAAAGGAACCCGAGAGATTAATTGGAACCATTTTGCTGGGAAACAATTTAGTAAATGTAGCCATGTCGGCGATTGCCACGGCTCTTGCTATTTCAATTTGGGGGCAGAAGGGAATTGCTTACGTTACTATAGTCTTGACTCTTATTATTTTGATTTTTGCTGAGACTACACCCAAGATCTATGCCAAATATTTCAACGAACGCGTGTCATTCATGACTGCTCCGCTTCTTCGAGTTATCGAGGCTCTTTTTAATCCTGTAATAACTAGCGTAACGTTTATCAGCAGTAAAATTTTAACTTTATTGGGTGTAGATGTCACGAAAATAAAAAAGACTCTTCTTACAGAAGCTGAACTAATAACATACATTAAAGTAGGTGAGGATGCTGGTGCCATAACTCCGGAGGAGAGAAAAATCCTTTCAAGGGTTTTCACCTTAAATGATAAAAGCGTTAGGGAAGTTATGATACCAAAAGAGAAAATGGCAATTTTGGATATAGATGCGTCTGAGGAAGAGATTTTGAAGACAATTAAAAAAACCGGCTATACAAGATTTCCAGTGACGAGAGGAAAAGATATTGTAGGCTCTATCCATGCTAAAGACCTTTTTAAGTTGATCATGAAAAGGAAGTCCATTTTCTTAAAGAAAATTCTAAGACCTCCATATTTTGCTCAAGCTGATAAAAAAATTGATGTCCAGCTTCGTAGTTTTCAGGCGAAAAAAATTCATCAAGCTGTTGTCGTAGACAATGAAGGGAAGGTCATAGGCCTGATCACCCTGGAAGACATTTTGGAAGAGTTGGTAGGAAGCATTAGGGATGAGCATGACTTTGCTTGAACGTTATTAATCCAAAGTTGTACAAATGGAATATTATTCCCAGGAAATTAACTACAGGCTTTGCTTTACTTATTTCTTCTCCCATTCATTCATGATTTCTCCGAAGCATTCTAAACCGCTTCCTATCACGGCGCTATAGCCTCCGCCAGGATTTGTCCAGGCTCCGGATAGATACAGGTTATTAATCGGTGTTCTATGCGGAAGCCGCCGGGGAGGAGAGTTATCCAAGGTCTGATCCCAGCCGTATATCGCTCCACGATAATTTTTTGTGTAACGGACGTTTGTCAAGGGTGTACCGATTTCCTTGATATCTATTGCTTTTCTTAGACCTGGGAGAAGTGTTTTTTCTACCTTATCTATCAGAATATCAGCCATGCGTTCCTTTTCTAGCCGGTAGGCCTTTTTATTGCCCTTCCAGTAGTCAGCTTCGTATTTCTTCCAATGGTCATAGCCCTGGAGGGTGATTATATTCATTGTGTTTTTTCCTTTGGGGGAATACCCTTTATAAAGATTATCGTAGATCATTAGGCCGTATCCAGGATTTTCCATATCTGCGTTAAGAACTGCCTTGTAGCTGGCTTCAATATCATAGCCTGTCTCATAGAAGATCTCAGTGTCTTTAATCCCGATCTTTCCGACCAGATCCTCTTTTAATCCCAGAAATACTTGAAAACATGAAAGACTTGTCGTGAATTTATCCATCCTTGCCAGATAGTCTTTTAGATACTCCTCCTCTTCCGTCATCGTGTGAAAAGTATCGTAGGCATTAGCATTTGAGACAACTACTTTTCCGTTGTATTCTAGTCCATCAGCCGTTTTTACCCCGTAAGCAGAATGGTCTTTTATCAGTATTTTTTTCACCAGATTTTTGAGCATAACCCTGCCTCCGCGTTCTTCAATGAATTTCATCAAGGCATCGCTTATCTTCTGGGACCTTCCTATGGGGTAATAGCCTCCTTCTTGAAGATAACCTATAGTGGGAAGGGCATAGTAAAGACTTGCCAGTTTAGAGGGTGGCAGCCCGTAGTAGCCCCAAAGAGAGGAGATAATGGCCTTTAGTTTGAGATTCTTGATGCGTGCGTCCAGCATCTCTCCCCAGGTTTTGTTGTAACTTTTAAATAAGTAAGGGTAATCACGAGGGAAGTTCATCATGTCAACCTGGCCCCCCGCGCTTGAGTATTTATTTATATCCTGAGCCAAACCTTTCATGTCGTCGAAGATTCCTTGAATTCCCTCTTTTTCGTCCGGGAAGTAGCTATTCAGGGTGCGTATGTAGCCTGGAAGGTCTTTCTGGCCGACGCGGAAGTCGTAATCAGGATAGATTATCCGGTAGAGGTAAGGAAGAGGCACAAATTCGATATCTTTTATTTCAGGAAAGCCAGGTATGAGATTGTGTATTCCTTCTCGCTCTCCGACCGTTGTGGAATGCAGGGAGACATCAAAAACATATCCTCCAGGTCGCTTGAATGTTGTGGCGTATCCGCCTGGCTTGTTATGATGCTCCAGGACTAAGGCTTTGAATCCCTGCCTGGCGAAAGCGGCAGCACAGCATAGCCCTCCGAGTCCTGAACCGATAACCACCGCATCAAAATCTCTATTGCCTTGATTGGCATCTTTGCCTTTTGGCAATGAATCCCAGTTGATAGCAACCAGGGGTATCCCGGCCAGCAGGGCCTTTAAAAAATCCCTTCTTTCCATGTTATTATCAGACATAGCTCCTCCTTTTGTAGGAATTTGACTGTAAGCAGGAAACAATTTCCATAATTTTTTATTGTAAACTCCTTAACATATCTGTCAACTGTTTGGCATCATATATTTGCAGGATTTTATTCTTTCGGGGAAATTGCATTTCAGTTTCTTGTTTGATAACTACAGTCTTATTCCTTTAAGGCTTATTAGCAGGAAGGAAGTGGATGTCAAACTCGAGATAATATCGAAATCAAATTTGACAATTTTTCCATTAATTATTATCTTATAAACCAATATGCCAAGGAAACCGAAAACAAAAAAATGTCCTGAATGCCTTGCTACAAATCCAATCAATAGCAGGTTTTGTAGAAAGTGCGGATTTCAGATTTCTGGTTCAAAGAAAACCTATGTTTCCAAAACAGATACTATTCAAGCAACTGTTAGAGAGCTGACCACGGGAATCACTTTTGCTGGAAGGTACCAGGTTATTGAAGAGTTGGCTAAGGGAGGCATGGGCAGAGTCTACAAAGTGTACGATAAGAAGATAAACGAGAAGATAGCTTTAAAGCTCATTAAAGTTGAAACTGAATCTGATCAAGAGGCGATAAAGCGGTTCAAGAATGAACTGAAATTAGCCCGAAAAATATCTCACAGGAATGTTTGCCGCATGTTTGACCTTGGGGAAGAGGAAGGATCCAACTACATCACCATGGAATTCGTGCCTGGTGAGGATTTAAAGAGTTCGCTTGTAAGAATGGGCCCGTTGAGTGCAGCAAAGGCTATTTTCATAGGCAGGCAAGTATGTGAAGGGTTGGCTGAGGCACATGGGTTAGGGGTTGTGCATCGAGATTTAAAGCCACAAAACATCATGGTAGATAGAAAGGGAAATGCGCGCATAATGGATTTTGGGATCGCTCGCTCGCTTAGAGCAGAGGGGATAACAGATACCGGGGTGGTAATCGGGACAGCAGAATACATGTCTCCTGAGCAAGTTGAAGGGAAAGAAGTTGATCAGCGTTCTGATATCTACTCGCTCGGAGTAATCATGTATGAGATGGTGACCGGGAAGGTTCCTTTTGAAGGGAAAATAGCCTTAACTATAGCTTTAAAGCATACGACAGAAAAGCCGAAGAATCCAAGGGAAATCAACGACCAAATACCCGAGGACCTTAGCAACGTAATACTGAAATGCATGCAAAAAAATAAAGAGAGGAGGTATCAGAAAGCTGAGGAGCTCCTAGCAGCCCTGGACATGATAGAGAAGGACTTTCCTACAAGAGAGCTAGCTTTGCCAGCGAGAAAGCCAATAATAAAAAAGAATATACTAAAAGCATTAAAATTGAAGAAGATATTCGTGACCGCCTTAGTTTTAGCGGGGATTGCAGTCGCCTGGCTGATTTTTTTCAGCCCCCGTGAATTGAGCCTTGATCCTCAGCGGATCGCGGTGGCGACTTTCCATAACAAAACTGGCGATGAATTGCTGGACCCGTATGGTCGAGTGGCCGCCGATTGGATTACACAGGCTCTTTCGCGAACCGATGTTGTTGAGATAGTTCCGACATCCATGGTCCTGCAGTCTTCAAATGAGGTTGGGATAAAAGCCAGCGGGCTTGATAGCATAACTCTGCTCCGGGCGTTGGCTGAGAAAACAAATACTGGGACAGTGATTTGGGGGTCCTATTATTTGAAGGACGAGACCCTGCGATTCCAGATTGAGATAACAGATTCAATGAAAGCAAAGCCAGTTCATTCCCTTGAGGAGGTCAGGGGATTACGTGATTCCCCGATGGAGGTTATCGAAACATTGCGCCAGCGAGTATTGGGTACTCTAGTGCTTTACTTCGATTCTATCCCCAGTAAAATACTCCGGGCAGCGAAACCTCCTCTTTACGATGCTTACCGAGAGTATATAGTGGGATTGGAATATTTCGGCAAAGATTATCTTCAAGCACTTCACCACTTTAAGCTGGCAGTGGAGCGTGATCCGGAGTTTTTAGCTCCTCGTGCTCGTATCGCCATTATATATGGAACTTTAGGCGAGTATGCCAAAGCTGATTCTGAATTTGGTTTTATAAACAAATACCGCGCACATCTCACGCGTTTTGAACAGAACTATCTGGATTGGTATATGTCACGCCTAAAGGGAAATTATGCTGAAGCTCTTCAATATTTGCGTCAAGCAGAGAAACAAGCTCCCAATAATATTTATGTCAATTATTTGATAGGGCTTGAAGCGCTAAGGAATAATAATCCTCAGGGAACTGTGAATATATTTGCTGCTAAAGAGCCTTCTGAATACATCTACCATCATGAAGCACGTGTTTGGCAGTTTGGAGTTCTGGCCAAGGCTCATCATATGCTGGGTAACTATCAGTTGGAGCTTGATGAGATTCGGCGAGGTCAAGAAAGCTATCCTGATAAGCTGGAGCTCCGAGTTGATGAAGTTCGAGCACTGGCAGCATTGGGGAGAATAAAGGAAGTCACAGGAGTCATTGAAGATAGCTTGAGTGTGAAGTCGAGAACTGCAACACCTGGTAGCGTCATGCTCGAGGCCGCGCAAGAGCTACGGGCTCATGGCTTTTTGAATGAAGCGCAAGAAATAGCAAATCGTGCTGCTGAATGGCATAAAAATAGAGCTCTTGATGATGCAGAAAGCGATGTATATCGATCTGATCTTGCTTTTTCTCTGTATATAGCAGGGCAATGGGAAAAGGCAAACGCCCTCTTCAAAGAATTGGCCGAGAAAAATCCTGACAACGTTGAATACAAAGGTTTTCTGGGAAGGCTGGCTGCCCGCGGGGGTGACCGGAAGGCAGCACTCAAGATTTCTGAGGAACTTCAACAGATAAAGCGTCCCTATCTTTTTGGCTATCATACATATTGTCGTGCCTGTATTGCCTCATTGCTTGGCGAGCGCGAACAGGCAGTAGAGTTGCTGAGTGAGGCGTTCGCCCAGGGCTATGCTCATGGTGTGTATTTACACCGGGATATTGATTTAGAAGCACTCCGTGAATATCCGCCATTTCAGGAACTGCTCTGGCCGAAGGAGCAGCACTAAGAAGCCAAGTACGAAAAACGGATGATGAGTGCTGGCACAGCAATCTCACAAAAATAAACTCTTAATCTAGAAGAAATTTGGCTTAGCTTAATAATAAGGTGTGCAATAATATTATCCCATAGCTGATAATTATGAATATTAAAATTTTTGTCACGGGTGGAACCTTCGATAAAGAGTACAATGAGCTCGAGGGAACACTCTTTTTTAAAGAAACTCACGTACATGAAATGTTAAAATTGGCTCGTAGTAGATTAAAAATTGACATCAGTACTTTAATGATGATTGATAGTTTAGATATGACTGATGCTGATAGAAAAATTATTCTTGAAGAATGCAAAAAAACAAAAGAAGATAAAATACTTATTACGCACGGCACTGATACAATGATAGAAACTGCCAAATTTCTTGCCAGTTCTATAAAAAATAAGACAATCGTTTTAACCGGTGCAATGATACCATACAAGTTCGGCAGTTCTGATGGATTATTCAATTTAGGAAGTTCTTTGGCATTTGTCCAAACTTTACCACATGGAGTTTACGTTTCTATGAATGGCAAATATTTCAGTTGGGATAATATAAAAAAAAATAAACAGACAGGTACGTTTGAAGAAATAAAGTAAAAGTACCGCCCTAAATTCCTAGATTCTTCGGCAGGAAAATATTTCTTTTAACTGGGGTCAGGTTTTGCTTTTTGCCTGCCTCGACAATCTCACACGAACTCATTAAAATTTCATTGCAAGAATGATAGCGATACAGGTATCTCCCATCATCTAGATAAGATCTTGCCGCTCTCCTCTGTCTATTTATAAAAAGAGCGGAATTGCCCGCTAATCCTCGGGGTCAGGCCTTATCCAACGGAATGCCATAGGAACAAGACGAAGGAAAGTATCTTTTCCCGGTGGCAAGGCCTGACCCCACAAATTTAATTGCGTTTGTAAGAATGAAGGCAAAAAGCAAGACCTGACCCCAATGCCATTCAATTTGACTCATTCCTTATTAATTGCTATTCTTTCTCCTATAATTTGTGGAATCATCGCACATGAAATGCCCTAAATGTCATTTTGAGAATCCTCCGGATTCCAACTATTGCAGCAAGTGTGCAACACAGCTTCCTCTCTCTGAAGAAACTGCTGTCCCACATACAAAGACTCTCGAGACACCTGTAAAAGAATTAACCAGGGGGACAACTTTTGCTGAGAGGTACGAGTTTATCGAGGAACTGGGGATAGGTGGCATGGGTAGAGTCTGCAAGGTATTTGATAGAAAGATAAATGAAGATGTGGCCATAAAGATCCTAAAACCTGAAATTTCTGAGGATGAGAAAACCATAAAACGCTTTAGCAACGAATTGAAATTCACCCGCAAGATTGTCCATAAGAATGTCTGCCGCATGTATGACCTTAACGATGAGAAGGGAACGCAGTACATAACCATGGAATATGTGCCAGGTGAAGATTTGAAGAGCACTATTGTAAGGGTGGGACAATTAAGCGTGGGCAAAGCTATCTCTGTAGCCAAGCAGGTATCCGAAGGACTGACAGAGGCCCATCATTTGGGAGTTGTTCATCGTGATCTAAAGCCTCAAAATATCATGATAGACAAAAAGGGCAATGTTCGGATTATGGATTTTGGGATAGCCCGATCGCTTAAAACGAAAGGCTTAACAGCCGCAGGGATGATGATCGGGACGCCTGAGTATATGTCCCCTGAACAAGCGGAGATGAAAGAGACAGATCAACGTTCTGATATCTATTCTTTAGGGGTGATTCTTTATGAGATGGTGACAGGAAGGCTGCCGTTTGAAGGGGATAGCCCTCTCAGCATTGCCATGAAGCATAAGAGTGAGAAGCCTTCAGACCCCAGAGAGTTTAACGCCCAGGTATCGGAAGAGTTGAGCCTCGTGATTTTGAGATGCATGGAGAAGGATAAAGAAAAAAGGTATCAACGAGCAGAAGAGCTCTATTCTGAATTAGACAACATAGAGAAAGGCCTTCCTATCAAGGAGAGGGTTATTCCAAAAAGACGGCCCATCACCTCGAGAGAAATCACGGTACAGTTTTCCTTGAAAAAGCTATTAATCCCTGCTTTAGCTGTTATTGCAGTTGCAATCATTGCGGTGCTAATCTGGCGCCTTGCTCCTCAA
>Ga0209636_10000085_pt1 | contig 71603 bp, 72 predicted proteins | sample DeeMarSWOR152_54_FD_187464 | JGI IMG/M metagenome (GOLD analysis project Ga0209636, IMG submission 187464) | Marine sediment microbial communities from White Oak River estuary, North Carolina - WOR-1-52-54 (SPAdes) (version 2) | ecosystem: Environmental > Aquatic > Marine > Intertidal zone >...
GAAGTCGGAAAATAAATCGGAGTTTCCCCAATTTTATTGGCGGGATTTCTCTAGCCTTCTGATTTCATAGCAGATTCTGTTTTTCTCGAAAGAAGGCCGTTGTCCCTTCGCTTCAGTGTTCGTGATTTGACCCGAGACCTCCGGAAAGGTCGCTCCTCGCCGCTCAACATGTTTTTTCGACCATTCCAGCGTTCACGCCATCTTCAGCCCAGAACTGGGTTTGCAGCCGCTCGGGTCACCAAGGAGTGGTTGTCGAAAAAATTTACATTCGCGCTCAGAGCTTCTTTTCCGAATTCCCAGTATCTAAATTCCGCTCATGAATAATGGCCTTCTGGACAAAATTGAGGAAACTCGGAAAAATCAGGCCTTGAAAGATTCTGGGATTTCGTATATATTCCACTGCTTTAGTAGCCTCTCTGCATTAACCTCATTGGGGGAGAGAAGATGAATATGTGGCTGAGAGTGATGAACGTAAAATCTTACCAGAAGGGTTTCTGGCACCTCGCAGTGGCCGCAACCTTGGTTCTTGTGCTCATTGGCTGTGCTCGAACCCCCAAGGAAAAAGGTGAGATGATTCCAACTCCTGCTGCTGCGTATCGTTTCGAGGACGTCCCCATCCCCCGTTCCCTTGAGATTCAGAAAGAGGACTCCTTCATCTACGAATCAGAGGCGATTAAAACGGGCATTTTAGTATACGCGGGAAAGGCAAAGGTGGGAGATTTAGCCCATTTCTTCAAGGAAAATATGGGTACCCATGGCTGGAGATTAGTCAGCAATTTTGAAAGGAATGATGCCCTCATGACTTTCAACAAAGCAGGCTGGGGTTGTGTGATCACCATTCTACCTACTGCTATGGAAAGGGCGAAAGTGGAGGTGAGGGTAGGGCCAATCGAATCCCAATAGAGGCCATACACTTTTTTTCGCGAAATTCCTTCCTCTTTTCCCGTCCATGCAAAGAATAAAACCCCCGTTAGGAAGAAGCGGGCAGCGAGGTAAGGGGAGAGTGTCCCTTCCTACCATCGAACTCCTCTCCCCAGCGAAAGTGAACTTGAGGCTCGAGGTCCTCAGGAGGCGTGCCGATGGATATCATGAGATTAGGACTATAATACAAAGGATAAACCTGTGCGATAGGGTGAGGATATCATTAAAGGAAGAGGAGGGCATAACGGTCATCGCCGATTCGCCGCGCCTTCCAGTTGACGCGGGAAATCTCGCCTATCGAGCGGCCTCAGTCCTCTTAGGGGAGGCAAGGGCCAGAGTTGGGGTTGAGCTCGATATCCATAAGGAGATTCCCATCTCATCGGGTCTCGGCGGTGGATCGAGCAACGCGGCAGCCACTCTGATAGGGTTAACCAGGATCTTGAGGCTCAATTTCTCCAAAAGGCGCCTCATGGAGATAGGGGCTCGGATCGGAGCCGATATTCCCTTTTTCATTCTTGGGAAGACAGCAGTAGCGACCGGTATCGGGGAAAAACTCCAACCCCTGAAAATTCGTCCCTCGATCTGGTTCGTATTGGTCAATCCCGGCTGGGAGGTATCCACCAGATGGGCGTATGAGGGGTTAAATTTTGAGTTGACAAAAAGGCCTTTCCATATTAAACTTCCTCCATTTTTTAATGATATCAGGCACGTTGGCCGTATCCTTCACAATGACTTGGAGGTGGTAACCATCGCGGCATATCCCGAAATCAACGGCGTTAAACAGGAGCTGCTTGCCCACGGTGCCAACGGGTCGTTGATGACGGGAAGTGGTCCTACGGTTTTCGGGATTTTCGACCATAAAACGAGGGCTGATAGCGCTTATCGGGAATTGGAGGCCAAATACAGGGAAAGGAGGTGGACCGTTTATCTGGCCAAGGGCATTTGACATCTCGGTGCAAGGGGGACAAACATGGAAGTTACAGAGGTGAGGGTTTTTCCCGTTGATGAGGAGAAGCTAAAGGCATATGTTACGATTACCATCGACAATTGCTTCGTGGTAAGGGATTTGAAAGTCATTAAGGGAAATAACGGGTTGTTTGTCGCAATGCCGAGTAAGAAGAGAAAAGACGGCACATTTAGAGATACAGCTCACCCCTTGAATAACGAAACAAGGGAGATGATTGAATCGAAGGTTCTCTCAGAGTACGAAAGGGAGATTGGGAGAGTGGAGTAATCCCACTGGCAGAATGCTCTTTCATGTCTCGGGATGCGATCATCCGCGGGCAGCCATATCGTTAAGGGGGCCTTATCCTCATGGAGTTTAATACGGAGGGAGAACTAGGCGGTTTTAACAAATTGCGCGTGTTTACGGGGAACTCCAATGTTCCCCTGACTCACATAATCTGTGAACACCTCGGCATTCCCTTGGGAAAGGCTCAGGTTAAGAAATTCAGCGACGGGGAGATCAACGCGGAGATAGACGAAAGCGTGAGGGGTATGGACGTCTTCGTTGTTCAGTCGACCTGTCCCCCCGTGAATGACCATTTAATGGAGCTCTTGATCCTCATGGACGCCTTGAAGAGGGCCTCGGCCGCGAGGATCAACGCGGTTATTCCCTATTACGGCTATGCCAGGCAGGATAAGAAGGTTCTTCCCCGGGCTCCCATCAGCGCCAAATTGGTTGCCGACCTCATCACCACGGCAGGGGCATCCCGCGTTCTGACCGTAGAGCTCCACGCCAGTCAGATCCAGGGCTTCTTCGACATACCCGTGGACCACCTCTATGCCTCTCCCATTCTATTGGAATACGTGGGGGAGCGATTTCAAGGTGATCTCGTGATCGTATCCCCCGATGCGGGAGGGGTGGAAAGGGCTCGCGCCTTTGCCAAGAGGTTGAACGCCACCCTGGCGATCATCGATAAGCGACGCGAGATGCCCAACGTAGCGAAGGCAATGCATATTATCGGCGATATTCATGGGAAGGAAGCGATTCTCCTCGATGACATGGTGGATACCGCCGGGACGCTTGCCAGCGCGGCCTTTGCCCTGAAGGAGGGAGGCGCCGAAAATGTTTACGCCTATTGCACCCACCCGGTACTGTCAGGACGGGCCGTGGAGAGGCTGATGGAATCCCCGCTGCAGGAGGTCATCGTGACCGACACCATTCCCTTAAAGGGCGAATCGGCTTCCTGTAAGAAGCTGAAAGTCTTAACGGTGGCCCCCTTACTGGCGGAGGCCATTAAGCGAATTCACCTGGACGAGTCGGTGAGCTCGCTATTCGAGCAGGAACCCAGAGGAGGCAAGGATGCCTAGACCAAAGCTTTTCGCCAAAATACGGATGCAATTGGGCAAGGAGGCATCGCGAAAGCTACGCCAGAAGGGGCTGATGCCAGCTATCTGTTATGGCCCCAAGATGGACCCAGTTCCCCTCAGCCTGGATACCAAGGAGTTGATGAAAACGGTGCATATGGGAGACAACGTTCTCATCGATCTCATGATTGAAGATGGGAAGGAGTCTGCTCAGAGGGTGGTAGTGGTGAGGGATTTGCAGACAGATCCCATCAAGGATGAATACCTCCATGCCGATCTATTCGAAGTCGTCATGGATGAGGAGATTAGCGTGGAGGTCCCTGTTGTCCTTGTGGGAAAACCCGAAGGGGTGAAGATGGGGGGAGTCCTGGAACAGATCACGAGGGAGGTCACGGTGGAGTGTCTTCCCGGGGATATTCCGCAGAGCATAGAGGTGGATGTCTCCGGCCTTGAGATAGGGGATACCGTTCATATCGCAGATATCGGGCTGGAGAAGGTAAAGGCCCTCGTCGATCCCGCTACCACCATTGCAACCGTTGTTCCGCCTACCGTTGAGAAAGTAGTCGTCGAAGAGGAAGTCGAGGAAGCGGTGGCTGAGGCCGAGGAGGCCGAAGGGGTTGGGGAAGAGGCGGGGGAGCAGGCGGATAAAGGGTAGCAGGTTTCTCGGTGAATTTGATCGTCGGTTTGGGGAACCCAGGGAGAAAATATCGGCTCACCCGACATAATACGGGTTTTTTGGTCGTCGATGAGTTGGCACGGAGAAATGGAATCGGGCTGGAAGAGAGGAGACACAAAATCCGTTTCGGCAGAGGGCTGATCAAGGAGCACGAGGCCATTCTGGCCAAGCCATTGACCTTCATGAATCTGAGCGGATTGGCGGTGAGCCGGATCATGGAGGCGTTCTATTTGGCGGAGAAGGATTTGATCGTGATTCAGGATGATATGGATATCGATTTCGGGCGGATAAAGATCAGGCTAGGGGGCGGCCACGGCGGTCACAAGGGAATCGAATCGATTCAGGGCGTTTTGGGAAGTTCGGGATTCGTCCGGATCAAGGTTGGAATCGGAAGGCCCGGGGAACATGGGGATCTCAGCGATTACGTCTTGGCACCCTTTAGCGATGCTGAGCGCTCCCTCCTGAGGGAAATTGTCGGGCGCGCAGCCGAGGCGATAGAGACGCTTCTCTTTGAAGGGGTGCAGAAAGCCATGGCGCGATTTCATTAGGGATGTCTTGTGAAAAAATGAACAGCGAGGAGGGTTGCTATGGATCCCATGGTTATTGCGGTCATTTCGGGAATCTTGGGGTTGATCTTCGCGTTCTTTCTCGCGCTCTACGTCTTAAAGAGCGATGAGGGATCGGAGAGGATGAGGGAGATTTCCGCGGCCATTCAAGAAGGTGCAACGGCCTTCCTAGGGCGGGAGTATCAAATTCTGGCCATATTTGTGGTTGTTGTGGCCATAGTCTTGGGTTTTATTCCCAGCCTGGGCTGGTTGGTTTCCCTTTCCTTCGTCTTCGGTGCCATCTGCTCGGCCCTTGCGGGGTTCATAGGCATGAATATAGCCGTGCGTTCCAATGCACGCACGGCCGCCGCCGCCGAGAAGAGCCTGAACCATGGCCTTCGCGTCTCCTTCCGAGGTGGAGGCGTGATGGGGATGTGTGTTGTAGGCATCGGGATCCTTGGGCTCAGCGTCCTCTATTTCCTCTTCGGAGATCGACCTGATTTTATGACTATCCTCCCGGGCTTCGGCTTCGGAGCTTCCTCAGTTGCTATCTTCGCCAGGGCCGGGGGAGGCATCTATACCAAGGCGGCCGATATGGGGGCTGATCTCGTGGGGAAGGTGGAAAAGGGAATCCCGGAGGATGATCCAAGGAATGCCGCCGTTATAGCGGATTTCGTAGGCGATAATGTGGGGGATGTAGCCGGAATGGGAGCTGACCTCTTCGAATCCTATGTCGATTCCATCATCGCAACCATCACCCTGGCCATGGTTGCCATGATGCCTTCCATTAAAGGCGGCGTGCCTTTAGTTCCAAATGAGAAGGCGGCTTGGTATCTGCCAATGATGGTGGCTTCGGGGGGAATCATCGCATCCATCATCGGGGCCTTCATGGTGCGAGTGGGGGAAAAGCCGGAGATGGAAGCCCTGCTTACGGCTCTCCGTCGTGGAACCTTCTCGGCCTCCATCCTCACCGCCATCTTCGCATATCTGGCTGTTTGGCTGCTCAAAGCCGATGTGGGAATCTTCTATGCTATCCTCGCCGGATTGATTGCCGGAGTCCTCATTGGGGAGAGCACCAATTACTATACCTCCTACGCCTATTCCCCGACCCGAAATATCTCGGAGGCGGCACTAACGGGGGCGGGAACGACAGTGGTGAGGGGATTTGCCAACGGCCTCATGAGTACCTTTATACCCATTGTCCTGGTGGGCGCCGCCATTATGATATCCCATCACTTTGCAGATGTTTACGGTGTGGCTATTGCCGGGATTGGAATGCTTTCCACGTTGGGAATTACCCTGGCCACGGATGCCTATGGGCCGGTGGCCGATAACGCCGGGGGGATTGTTGAAATGTCGGAGCTTCCAGCGGAGATCAGGGAACGAACCGACGCCCTGGATTCACTGGGAAATACGACGGCGGCGACGGGCAAAGGGTTTGCCATCGGCGCAGCGGCGCTGACGGCCCTCGCATTAATGCTATCCTATGCCAATGCGGCGGGGATTAAGGTGTCCGAGATCAGCCTTTTGGATGCGAGGGTAATCGTGGGACTTTTCATCGGAGCTATGTTGCCCGCCATGTTCTGCTCCATGACCCTGACGGCCGTTGGCCGGACCTGTTTTTCCATAATAAACGAGGTTCGCCGGCAATTCGCGGAGATTGCGGGATTGATGGAGGGAAAGGCAAGGCCCGAATACGGAAAGTGTGTTGATATCTGCACCAAGGCGGCCCTTAAGGAGATGTTGGCCCCGGGATTGATGACCGTGGTTGCCCCTATTATCATCGGCGTGATTCTCGGACCCCTGGCCCTTGGAGGTTTTCTGGTGGGCGCCATCGCCACCGGGTTCATTCTAGCCATCACCATGGCAAATGCGGGTGGATCTTGGGACAACGCGAAGAAGTGGATAGAGAAGGGGAATTTCGGGGGAAAAGGGTCCGAGGCTCACAAAGCAGGGGTTGTGGGCGATACCGTGGGTGATCCTATGAAGGATACCTCGGGGCCATCACTGAATATCATGATTAAACTCATGTCGATCATCGCACTGGTATTCGCGCCGGTTTTGGGGAAATTTCCGGGGCTCCTGTGATGAGCGTATCCTCATTCACCCCGTTCGATCTCCATGAACAGTTTGCCGTGGCTAAAAATCCTCACGCTCCCCGTTGATTCGGAGATCACGAGGGCGAGGGCCTGACTCACGTTGGTAATTCCGGCCGCAGCCAAATGGCGGCTCCCCAGCCCCATGGGCATTTCGATCTTCTCGCCGGAGGCATCGAGATGCCTTCCGGCGGCCAGGATTACCCCGTCCTCCCGGATGATGAAGGCTCCATCAATGGTGGAGAACTCCTTCACCGTATCCTTAAGCTTGGGATCGAGGATGTTTCTTTCCTCTTCGGAATAGCCCTTGAAGGGATTGATGACCATTTGGTGGGAGAACTTGAGGACCTCGTCGTGATCCCCCAGCACGAAAATGGAACCCACGGGTCTGCCCTCCCTGCCTTCGGTGGAGAGCTCAAGGGCGATGCTGAGTATCCTGTCGAATACCTCGGGCTTTACGACCTCGGAGACGACGGGGAGGTCAGTTGTTGATAGTATTTCGAGCTCCTTTCCTATTTCCAAGACGATGAGGGTATCGAGAATTCCGAACTTGGAAATCCCTGATAGGCACACCAGCTTATCCCCCCTTTGAATGACCCCGGAGGAGATGCCTTCCAGTACGGCGACCTTTATCTGGCTGGTTCGGCTGAGCTCGAATTGGGGAACTTTCACTAAGTTATTGATGAGTGCAGAGGCCTCCTGATAGGTGGACTCGTCTTTGACCACGCCAATGACGTCAGTTTTGGCGGATTGAATCATCTTGACGAGGGCCTCGTAATCCTCACAGACATCCACGTAGACCAAAATAGCCTTTGCCTTTGTGCGTTTGGCGATGGTACAGGCAATTTCCAGCATCATCCTGTTTTCCTTCCTCATCCGCTTCGCCCCCCTCTTGGCAAAATGGATCCCCCATGCGCCTTTATGCCGTTCTGAATGAGATTCTTGTTTTGCACTGACGGCGATTATATTATAATAACTATCCGAAAACAATATGTTTTCCATTTAGGAGGTGCCAATATGGGGTTTCGATGCGGCATCATTGGCTTGCCTAACGTGGGAAAGTCCACCATCTTCAACGGTCTCACCACTGCTCGAGCTGAGGTGGCCGCGTACCGGTTTACAACCATTGAGCCCAATGTCGGGATCGTTCAGGTGCCGGACGAACGACTGAACCAAATCGCCGATCTCGTCCATCCGAAGAAGGTGATCCCGACGACGTTGGAATTCTTCGATATTGCTGGACTGGTGAAGGGGGCGAGCAAAGGGGAGGGCTTGGGAAATCAGTTCCTCGGTCACATCCGCACTGTGGACGCAATAGCCCATGTCGTCAGGTGTTTCGACAACGAAAACGTATCCCATGAATATGGCTCCATCGATCCAAGAAGGGATATCGAGGTGGCGGAGACGGAGCTCATATTGGGCGACCTGCAGGTTTTGGAGAGACGCAGGGCTAAGGTGGGGAGGTTGGCGAAAATCGGCGATAAGAAGGAGGCGGAGGCATTGGAGCTCTATGACGAGGTTTGGGAAGTGCTCAACCAGGGGAAAAAGGTCCTTGGCCTGGTATATGATGGGAACAAGAGGGCTCTCTTCGACGAGCTTTGTCTCCTTACGGCCAAGCCGATTTTCTATGTGGCCAATGTGGATGAAGCCCAGCTCAAAGGGGATGGTCACTATATTCAGGAGGCGCGGGAGTTCGCCAAGGAGCATGGAAGCCGCGTGGTTGTTATATGTGGGGATTTGGAATCGGAAATCGCCCAACTGAACGAGGAAGACAGGGAGCCATTTCGAGAGAGCCTGGGGCTTAAAATCTCGGGCCTTGACCAATTGATCAAGGTGGGCTATGAGATCCTGAACCTCATCACCTTCTTCACCACCGTCAGCGATGAATTGAGGGCATGGACGGTGGTAAAGGGCGTCCGATCACCGAAGGCCGCGGGGAAGATTCATTCGGATATGGAAAGGGGGTTTATTCGGGCAGAAGTGGTTTCCCTCGAGGATTTCATCGGGTGTGGTTCGGAACATGCCGCCAGGGAGAAGGGCCTTCTTCGGTCGGAGGGGAGGGAATATGTAGTTCAGGACGGGGATATTATCCACTTCAGGTTCAGCGTCTGAGGGGGTTATCTCGTCTCCGATATCAAGACCACGTGATACTTGTTGATGGCTACGAATTCCGCCTCATCGACCAGGGTTCCGGACTTGAGGGAATAGATTTTAGCATCGGTGATGGGGATGAAATGGTAACCCTCCTGGTTGAGCATGTCGGTGATGCGGGTGTTGGGAAGGAGATAGACGTTTCCCTCAATCCTGTTTTGAAGGGTCTGAATCGTAATAGGGACTTTTTCTTTTTTGACCCTGGCTTTATACATTTTTCCTTCCCGGTCAATGGATTATCCGCATGGGATGCCTCATCTCATACTATATCCGATTTTGTAAAGATTGACTGCATGGCGTACCCTTCTTCGGCCAGATTTTCCCTCGCGCCCTCCTCTCTATCGACCAAGGTTAGCACCTGGACCACCTCTAGTCCCTGGGCCTTCGCAATCTCAATGGCCTTCAACATGGATCCCCCCGTGGTCACCACATCCTCGATCATGGCCACGCGAGTACCCGGGTTCAGGTGCTTGTCGCCTTCTATCCACAGGGCCTTTCCATGCTTTTTGGGTTCCTTTCGGATGATGAAGGCCGGTATTGGAGAACCCTCTAAATAGCTAACAACGGATACGGCGGCTACGATGGGGTCCGCTCCCAATGTGGGGCCACCTACAGCTTCAACGGGAATCTTCGACCTCTTAATCATCTCATAGAAGAGCTTTCCAACTAGGTATGCCCCCTCCGGGTCCAGGGTGGTCTGTTTTCCATCAACATAGAAGTCGCTTTTTTTCCCAGAGGTCAGGGTAATCTCCCCCTCCTCATAGGATTTCTCCCTGATAATCTGCAAAAGACGCACCCTCAGGTCCACCGCTCCGCCTCCTTCCTCGATGAATTGGATCTGAACCCGTGGGGATGAGTTCGATGCCAACGCCATGCGGTATCGATAATCTCATCCAGCTTCACATACCGCGGCTGCCATCCCAACTTTTTCCCGATCTTTTCGGAGGATGCGATCAATATCGGCGGGTCTCCAGGCCTCCGGTCCATCTCCATGACCGGTATAGTTCTGCCCGTTACCTTAGAAGCGGCCTGGATGATCTCTCTCACGGAAAACCCTTTTCCATTTCCCAGGTTAAAAATATCAGACCCCTGGCCCGCATGGAGCGCCTCGAGGGCCAGGATATGAGCCTCGGCGAGATCCACAATATGAATGTAGTCCCGAATACAGGTTCCGTCGGGAGTGTCATAATCGGTTCCATAAATGGGAACCTTGCGACCTTTTCTTAGGAGGGCCTTCAACACATTTGGAATGAGGTGGGTTTCCGGATGATGATCCTCGCCTATGAGGCTATCAGGGTCTGCACCAGCGGCGTTAAAATACCTAAGCGAAATGTATCGGAGGCCGTGCGCAACCGTACAGCTCTCGAGGATTTTCTCGAAGATGAGCTTCGTTTCGCCATATGGATTTATCGGGAGAAGGGGAGAATCTTCCTCAATGGGAACTCGAGGGGGATTCCCGTAGACAGCGGCCGAAGAGGAGAATACCATCTTTTTGACCTTATGCTTCAGCATCGCAGCCAAGAGCTTTAAGCCCTTACTGACATTATTGTTGAAGTACTTGAGCGGATCCTTCACCGATTCCCCCACCAAGCAGTCGGCCGCCAAATGCATGACCGAATCGATTTGATGGGAGGTGAAAACTTTTTCGAGGGTCCCTCCGTTCCCTATATCGCCCTGAATAAAGGTTCCCCCTATAACCGCTTCACGGTGTCCCGTCTGTAAGTTATCGAGGACGACGGCCTGCATCCCACGTTCTAAGACTAATTTCACGGTATGGCTGCCAATATAACCAGCTCCTCCGGTTATGAGAACCGTGCCCACCGCGTGTCCTCCCGCCAATTCAAGGAGTGCAAGTCCTGGCGATTATAATAATTCATTGATCTTTTTACGTCAACAGAAACCAGCCCGGAGCTTCGTGTTCGTGCTCGTGATGATTAGGACCGAAGACGGCGGACGGCAGACAGCGTTAGAAGATCGTGCTCGTGAAGCGTGTCCGTTATCAGTCATTTGTTATTTGTCATGTGGATTTTGAACTTTGTCATTTTCCCTTCCGCCTGCAACCTCTCCCTTGAGGTCTCGAAAAAACTCGCTCCTCGCCACTAAGAGCTCGTTTTCCGAATTTCCAGGTATCTAAATTCTGCTCATGAACAACGCTGTTCTCGAAAAAATTGAGGAAACTCCGGAAACCGGGCGGGTTTCAGACTTCGTCTAGGCGAACATCATTGTCCATGAGTGTAGTCTCTGGAGAAGTGGTGTACCCATCGAGGCTAACATTTCAGGTCAGGTCGTTGCCCGGGTTCCCTGGAGCGAACATTAAAGAATTTTGGCTAACCATTCTTAGTGAAGCGAAACGGCCGCAAAGACAATGTTTGAGCCCGCAGGGCGAGTTTTTGGATTTGCAGTGAAGCGAACTTTAGAATGGTCCAAAATTATTTTCAGTGAGCGAAGGGGAATCCGGGCAACAGGCCTGAAAGCGCTAAGCGAAGGGGCGATGATGTTCCCTTTTGAAGGTCTCTCGGAGATAGGCCAGGGCTTGCTTGCGATCTTCTATTTCCCCCCTCACCTGTTTTTCTCGAATGCAGTGAAGGATGTAGCCCACAATGGGGCCTGGTTTATAGCCGAGCCGGATTACATCCCTCCCCGTGACCAGGGGAGGGGGGCTTATAATATCCCCCTCCTGGCAGAGATCCTTAATGCGATGGCAAAGTCGAACCAGTTTTTGGTCCTTTCGGGATAGCCTATCAGAGGGGCTCACCCGGTTTTCCAGGAGGGAGAAGGTAGTCAGAAGCCTTATGGGAGACCCTAGCCGATAGATAAATTGCTTAAGGGCCTTTTGGTCTACCTTCGCGTGGGACAGCTTCAATAGGTCCGCATGATGATCTATAAGCTGTTGGGCCAGGTCTTTGAAGCGGTTTGAAAATTTCATCCTCGTCATTATTTCATAGGCCAGCTGGGATAAGGATCCCTTCCATTGGTGGCGCGGAGCGAGAATTTTCCCCATACTGGTAAATAAGGCGACATAGGAGAGGATGAGCTTTTCCTCTACGGATAAAGGAAGATCCCCGTCCCATTCCTTCCAGTGGGCGAGGCATCTGAGGAATTGGAGGTAGTGGTAAAAGGCGTCGGTCCGGAATAGGGCCTCTCCTCCCAGATCCTGGTTCATACCGAGTTCAGGGAAAATCTCCGGGAACAGACCGAGCACGGCCAATTCTTCCATGGCTATGAAGGACTTTGGCGAAAGGAGGATCCTGTCGAGTTCCGTTTTTATCCTCTCCACGGGGATATTCCTCACCAGGTTCGCCTTCCGCCGAATAACCGCTTTTGTCTTTCCATCCAACCGAAAACCGTCCAGAGTGCAGAGGTATCGCACCCCCCTGATCATCCGGAGGGGATCTCGATCGAACCCCTCGGGAGAAACCATTCGGATGAGTTTTTCATTGATATCCGCCCTGGACCTCGGGTGAAAGTAGAATCGATGCTCGTGGAGTGAATAAGCCATTGCATTGATGGTGAAATCCCTTTTTCCGAGATCCTCTCCGATTGTGAACCCATCCATGGCTGTGAAGTCGAGGATATCATCCCCCAGGAGAATCCGGCAGACCCTCTGTTTCTCATCCCTTCCAATGGAGAAGAGGTGTCCCTTGAGCTCCAAGGCCAGTCGCGGGACAAAACCCATGTCCCGTCGTTGAAGGATGAAATCGTAATCCCGTCGATCACCGCCGAGGGCCAAATCCCGAATAGTGCCTCCGACGAGGTAAAGCTTTGTCCTTTCCCTTTGCACGATACCTTCAAGGGCCATCAGTACTCGATCTCTGTGAATCCTTTCGAGGAGTTCGTGAAGTTTGAACATAGGGAGTGCCGAGCTGAAGCGTAAGGTGTTTTGTAATGGGGAGTATCCACATCAGATTAAGTCAAAGCAGTGCGGTTGTCAATGAAGCCCCTCCTCTGACTGCTCCTGGTATTGACGGAATTCCCGGTGAATTTCCACGAATGGGGCGAAAGGATAAAAGGGGTTCCGAGATCTCTGGAAAACTGGAAAAACGAGCTCTGAGCGCGAATTATATTTTTTCGACAACCACTCCCAGGCCACGAGCGGGGAAAAACCCAGTTCTGGGTTAAAGGCGGCGTAAACGCGTGAATCGTCGAAAAAATATGTTTGAGCAGCGAGGAGCGAGTTTTTCAGAGGTCTCTTTCCGGAACAGTCTCTTTCTGGAAGCTTGACATTCTCTCAATCTATGCGATACTTGTTATAAATTTGTACTTTTGCCTGACTTTTGCCACCCCAGCCAAGGAGGGTTTATTATGGCAAGGGACATTCTCGTTGCCGATCCCAATAAGGCGGCCCATAAGGCCTTTGAGGAGATCTTCAAGGAGACCGATTATAACCTCATTTTTTCGGAAAACGGCGAGGATGCTCTCTTAAAGATGAAGTTGTTCAAACCGGCCCTCGTTATCGCCGATGTTACTATGCCCGATAAGAGTGGGAAAGAACTCTGCCAGATGCTCAAGGGAGACCCCGATCTGAATCAAGTTCCCTTTGTGCTTTTGGGGGGGGCTTTCGACGAGGACATCGATGAGGAAAAGAGCCAGGTGAAGGCGGACGGGACCATCACCAAACCCCTGAAGAGGGAGTCTATTTTGAAATTGGTAGATGGATTGCTGACGGGTGAAACAGCGGAGGGGATACAGGAGGCCGAAGAGGAGATCATGGAACTCCAACCCATTGATGAAGTGGCAGAGGCGGTAGGCTCTGGGGGGGAGGATGAAGTGATAGACCTCGTGGATATGATCGAGGAGCCGGCAGCCAAACCTGAAGAGCCACCGCTCGGGCCTCCCGCACAAGCTATGGAAACTGCGGGGACAAGGGAGGTAGAGGAAGCGGCGATTTTGGGGAAGGAAGCCCTCGCTGACCTTGAATTGCCGAAGGATATGGGGTTGATACGGGGTGAAGAAGCAATCCAAGCCCCGGAGATGGAGAGGCCTGAGCCGGAATCCGAATTGGTCGGGGCTTTGGAAGTGGATTTCGCTCAGATGGGGGACAGGATTTCCGCAGAAGGGGAGATGGCAGGGGCCGATGCTGTCGAGGAACAGCGCCCGGTTTCCTCCGAGGGTGCCGCTGAGCCTGAGGGATTGGAAGTGGGGGTTGAGGGGGTTATGGAAGAGCTTCCGACCGAGGGGCTGGCAGAGGTTGCCCGGGAAATGCGGGAGGAAATGGGCTTGGAGGAGGCCTTGGCGGCGGTCGAGCAATTGCCGGAAGAGGGACCTGCTGAGCCTGAGGGATTGGAAGTGGGGGTTGAGGGGGTTATGGAAGAGCTTCCGACCGAGGGGTTGGGAGAGGTTCCCCAGGATATCCTGAAGGAGAAAGGACTGGAGGAGGCCTTGGCGGAGGAGATTGAGGAATTGCCAGGAGATCTCCTCGGCGAGAGGGATTTGGAAGAGCCCCCTGCGGAATGGAGGGTGCGGCCGGATGAGGAGGAGCTGGAGCTTGAGGGACTAGGGGGGGTGGGACAGGAGGACAAGGCACCGGCGGAGGAAGAGCAAATCCTGGGAGATGCATTGAGGGAATTGCCGGGGGATACCCTGGAAGAGAGTGAAGTAGAAAAATTCTCCGGGGGAGAGATATCTACGGAGGAATTTGAATGGGAATCCCCGGAGGTTTCTCGGGAGATGGATTTGGAGGGGGTGGCCCAGAAGGTTTTGAAGGAAGAGGACGTTCCAAGGTTCGGTGAGGAAGGGCTGAAGGAAGAGGATTTTGAAGAGGTTTTCAAAGAGGGCGAACTGGAGAAGTTAGCCGAAGAGGCAACAAGGGACCGGGAGAGCGAGGAGATTCCGGAAGGTGCCCTGGCGGAGGCCATTGAGGCATTTACCGGTGAGCAGGTGAGAGCGGGAGAGGAGTTGGGCGTTCGACCCCCGCGGAAGGGGCCGTTTGAAGAGACGATCTCGGGAGCAATCAAGGAATTGGTAGAAGGAATGAGTGCTCAATTGACAGAGGCCATTTCCGCCGCTGCCGTGAAGACGATCGAAAAGACGGTCCAGAAAATAGTGCCCGAAATGGCGGAAAAGGCCATTCAAAGGGAGATACAGAGGTTGGAGGAGCTCAAAAAGGGAGAGGATTTTGATGTTTAGCGCAGTTTCGGGTTGCCGGGGCGGGAGCTTGCTATGGATGCGCAGACCTTGAGTAAGGCGTATGAACCGAGTGCCGTAGAGGATAAGTGGTATGCATTCTGGATGGAAGGGGGGTTTTTTAGAGCAGATACACATTCCACCAAAGCCCCGTTTTCAATCGTCATCCCACCGCCGAACATAACCGGCTCCCTCCACATGGGGCATGCCCTCAATAATACCCTACAGGATATTGTGATTCGCTTTAAGCGTATGCAGGGTTTTAACACCCTCTGGATGCCGGGAACGGATCACGCCGGGATTGCCACCCAGAACGTTGTTGAAAGGAAGCTGGCCGAGGAGGACCTTGACCGGTATAGCTTGGGAAGGGAGAAGTTCATCGAGAGGGTTTGGCAGTGGAAAGAACGGTATGGTGGAGTCATCACGAATCAACTGAAAAGGTTGGGGGCCTCGTGCGATTGGAGTCGAGAGCGATTTACCATGGATGAAGGCCTATCCGAGGCGGTGAGGGAGGTCTTCGTGAGGCTGTACCAAGAAGGTCTTATCTACAAGGGAAACTATATCATCAATTGGTGTCCTCGATGTCGAACAGCCCTATCGGATTTGGAGGTTGAACACGACGAGGAATCCGCGAAGCTTTACCACCTTTCTTATCCCTTCAAGGGTGAAGAAGGATCGATAACCGTGGTAACTACTCGGCCAGAGACAATGCTGGGGGATACTGCTGTGGCCGTCAACCCTGAGGACGATAGGTATCGGGGGCTTATCGGTAAGATGGTCATTTTGCCGGTTCTGCACAGGGAAATTCCCATTATCGGTGACGAGTATGTGGACGTGAAGTTCGGTTCTGGGGCATTGAAGGTTACTCCGGCCCATGATTTGAATGACTTCGAGATTGGCTTGGCCCACGGCCTCGAGATGGTGAAGGTCATCGATGAAGAGGGGAAGATGAGCGCAGAGGCCGGTCCATATCGGGGCCTGGATCGGTTTGCGTGTCGGGAGAGAATCGTAAAGGATTTTGAGAGCGACGGGACTCTTTTGAACGCGGAGGATTACCGGCATAATGTGGGACATTGTTATCGTTGCAAGACCATCATCGAACCGACGTTGTCGACACAATGGTTTGTCCGGACGAAGCCACTTGCAGAGGCGGCCATTCAAGCTGTGAAGGATGGGAAGACCAAGATCATTCCGAAGGTTTGGGAAAAGACCTACTTCGAATGGATGAACGGCATCCGGGACTGGTGTATTTCACGGCAGATCTGGTGGGGGCATCGGATTCCCGCCTGGTATTGCGATACGTGCGGCGAGACCATCGTTTCAAAGGAGGAACCCGGCTCTTGCAGCCAGTGCGGCGGGGCGAAGTTAACACAAGAGACCGATGTCCTCGACACCTGGTTTAGCTCGGCCCTATGGCCCTTTTCGACACTGGGTTGGCCCATGGAGGCGGAAGAACTCCACGTTTTTTACCCCACCTCAGTCCTGGTCACCGGCTTCGACATCCTCTTCTTTTGGGTTGCCCGGATGATGATGATGGGGTTGCAGTTTATGGGGGACGTTCCCTTTAGGGATGTTTGCATCCATGCGCTGGTGAGGGATATTCAGGGCCGCAAGATGAGCAAATCGAGGGGCAACGTCATCGATCCCTTGGTTGTAATGGAGGAATATGGAACGGACGCCTTTCGGTTTACCCTCGCTGCGTTCGCAGCCCAGGGGAGGGATATCTGCCTATCGGAGGAGAGGATAGAAGGGTATCGGCACTTCGCCAACAAAATATGGAATGCGTCTCGCTTCTCGTTGGCCAACTTAGCCGATTTCCAGGGAATCACCCACGCGATGGACCGTCGCAAAATGAGCCTCCCTAATCGATGGATACTCTCGAGGTTCAACGAAACGGTGAGGGAGGTTACCGAGGCCCTGGAGGAATACCGTTTTAACGATGGGGCTCAGGCCATTTACCACTTCGTATGGCATGAATTCTGTGACTGGTTTTTGGAGATGATCAAACCGGTTCTCTATGGGAAGGACGATTCGCAGGAGCGTACCATCACTCAGTATGTCCTGCTGAGGGTATTGGATGGAGGCCTGAGGCTGCTGCACCCTTTTATGCCTTTTATCACGGAGGAGATCTGGCAGAGCCTTCCCCACGAGGGTGAGAGCATTATGATTGCGGATTTCCCCCAGTACGAAGAAGGCCTCAGGGACGAAGAGGCCCTTCGGGACATGGACTTAGTGATGAGGACGGTGGGGGGGATCCGCAATATCAGGGGAGAGATGGGTATTCCCCCCAACAGACAAGTAGATGGGCTGTTGTTAGCTGAAAGGGAAGATATACGCGACAGGCTGGAGCGACACCGGACATACATCACACATCTGGCAAGGGTAGGAAGCCTATCCTTCATTAGCTCGAGGCCCAAGCCCCAGGATGTAGCAACGGCCATTATCGGGGATGCGGAGATCTTTATCCCAATGACGATGGACATGGACCTTGATGCAGAAGCCAGCCGGCTTGAGAAGGAGATTCGAAAGGTCGAGAGGGATTTGGAGTTTGTGGACCGAAAATTATCCAACGACAAATTTATGTCCAAGGCGCCTGCTGAGGTGGTAGAAAAGGTAAGAGCGAAGAGGCAAGTATTACTGATAAGGGATGGGAAGCTCAGGGAAAGCCTGGGGAAAATCCAGGAAATTCAAGATTCGAATTTGAGCAGAGGGAGGAGGTAGAGTCGAAGGGCCGACCCCAACCACCCCTGATCCACCATCAAGGCATCATCTGCCATTCGACAGGCTCATGGCCCTGAGAAAACCGAAGGGCGGCGTTGCCTTCGATCGCTCCTCTCGTTCGACCTTGAGGCTCTCGACAGGCTTGCGGCGTATTGCTCCATACGCCTCAGTCGTCGCTCCTCGGCGCCTTGCATCTAATACCTCGCTGGTCGATCAGGAAAATACTCCATAACATGCTGATTTCAGTCTTGATGATTAAATTAGATGGTGGATTTTGGCTACCTTCACGGTATCCGTCCATAGGGATTTTTCGGAAGATCGTTCCGTTAAGAACCTTCATCAACTTTTGCCTATTTTTTTGAAATGAGATGACTTGACGCTGCTTCGCTCGCAGAGGGAAGCGATCACGTTAAGGATGTGCGTCTGCGCACCCAGTCATCTCAACGGACGGGAGCGGGAGATATGAAGATAGGGGTGAAAGACGTGGAGTATGTCGCCAGATTGGCCAGGTTGACGCTATCAGACGAGGAGAAGAATGAGTTTGCGCTTCAGTTGAATGACATATTGACCTATATGGATAAGTTAAATGAGCTCGATACGAGAGATGTGGAGGCTACTTCTCATGTTATTCCCGTTAAGAACGTCCTCAGGCCGGATGAAGCCCGCCAGTCCCTCTCCCCTGAGACTTCCCTGGGGAATGCACCGGAGAGGGAAAAGGGTTTTTATAAGGTTCCGAGGATCATCGAATAGGGGAGGTGCACTTCAGCGAGGCGAAGATCATGGAGTGGACTCGATTAACGGTACACGATGCCCATAAAAAATTGGTGGAGAAATCTTTTTCGTCTCTAGAGCTGACCCAATCCCTTTACCAATGGATCAAGAAGGTGGATTGCAAAGTGGGGGCTTACCTCACCCTGACCGAAGAGAAGGCCTACGAGCAAGCTCAACGGGCCGATGAGAGGATTGCCAAGGGGGAGGGAGTAGATGAGTTAACCGGAATCCCCATTGCCCTGAAGGATATCCTTTGCACGAAATCTGCGGAGACCACGTGCGCATCCAAAATCCTGGAGCACTTTCGTCCTCCTTATGATGCAACGGTGGTTCGGAGTCTGAGGGACAGGGGCGCGGTCTTTTTGGGGAAGGTAAATATGGATGAGTTTGCCATGGGATCCTCTACGGAGAACTCAGGGTTCGGCATTACACGTAATCCCTGGGATTTCAGTCGAATTCCCGGCGGATCGAGTGGTGGGTCCGCGGCAGCTGTTGCCGCTGATGAGTGTATAGCCTCGCTGGGATCTGACACTGGCGGTTCCGTGAGACAACCGGCAGCGTGCTGTGGGGTTGTGGGCATGAAGCCCACCTATGGCAGGGTTTCCCGGTTTGGCCTTGTCGCCTTCGCCTCTTCTCTAGATCAAATTGGACCCATAACAAAAGACGTAACCGATTGCGCTCTACTGATGAATGCCATCAATGGGCATGATCCCAACGATTCTACCTCCGTGGACGTCGAGGTCCCTAACTATAAGAGATCTTTAGTCAATGATGTAAGGGGGATGAGGCTGGGCATTCCCAAGGAGTATTTCGTGGAGGGAATGGACCGAGATGTCGAAAGGGCGGTATGGGAAGCCATTAAGCTCTTGGAGAAAGGAGGTGCTTCAATAAAGGAGGTATCCCTTCCCCATACGGAGTATGCTGTTGCCACCTACTATATCATTTGCACGGCCGAGGCGAGCTCCAATTTGGCTCGCTACGATGGGGTGAAATACGGCCACCGCGCTGGGGGCTACGACGGTTTAATCGACATGTACGCAAAAACCCGGGCCGAGGGGTTTGGGCCCGAGGTGAAACGGAGGGTCATGCTTGGGACCTACGTCTTATCGGCCGGATATTATGATGCCTATTACCGGAAGGCCCAGCAGGTGAGGACGCTGATCAAGGGGGATTTCGACCGGGCCTTTGAGGAGTACGACGCCCTTATAACTCCAACATCACCTACACCCGCTTTCCTGATCGGGGAAAAGGTGAAGGATCCCCTCCAGATGTATCTTTCGGATATCTTTACCATCCCCGTTAATCTGGCGGGCATTCCGGCAATTTCCATTCCCTGTGGCTTTAGTTGCGAGGGACTCCCCATAGGGCTTCAAATTATCGGAAAGCATTTCGATGAGGAGAAGATCCTGCGGGTAGCTTACACGTATGAACAGCGCACCGATTGGCACCTCAAACGCCCACAACTCGGTTGATACTCCGTCCAACTGGTGTTGCGGTGCTGCAGTCGTGTCGTGCTGCGGTTTAATACCTGGCGTTATGCCTGTACGATGCCCATTTCAACCCGGCCAATTAAAAAATGAGGACGGACAAGGGCTTAGATGTTGGGGACTGTGGGTATCCTCGCTTCCGCAGGCTTCACCGCTTACGAATTGGTGGATTCCCTCAGCCAATTGAGGTACGTTTCCGATCCCTGGATTATGGGAATGGCAATAATTTCGGGGAGTTCATAGCTATGGATTTCCTTGATCGTGCCTTCCACCTGCCGAAATAGCGCCATCCGGGTCTTGATGAACAAGAGGAATTCCCCCTCGTCCCAGATCTTTCCCTCCCAGCGGTAGATGGACCGAAGGCCGGGGACGACGTTAACACAGGCGGCCAGGCTCGAATCCACCAAAGCCCGAGCCATACGCTCCGCTTCTTCTTGTGAGCCGGTCGTCACGAGAACGAGCGCGAACTCCCCTTGGTTTATCCTTTTCCCCATGGCATTTCCCCCCATGCGAGCGATTTCATCCCTCTCGCATTGATCGTTGCTTACCATGTTACGTCAGGGGATTCAAGGAGAAGACAATCGGAGTTTCCTCAATTTATTCGAGAACACCGTTGTTCATGAGCAGAATTTAGATACATGGGAATTCGGAAAAGGAGCTCTGAGGGAGAGTTAAACCCTATGGAACGATGGAATGTTGGAATATTGGGTGTCGAAAGCGGAGAGAGTGGTCCTTTTGGTTCAGGAGCGCTTCGCTTGAGGATCGCTTCGCTGAGGCAAGAGGCAAAAAATTCTTGGCCTTCAGCCTCAAGTCCGCCACAGGCGGACGCTCCTCCAACCTCTTTCAGGGTAATACCGATCCATGAACCCATCATTCCAGTATTCCATTATTCCAATATTCTAGCCGGCTATCCCCTTGACAAGGCCGGGGTGGTGTCCTATTTTGATTCCGCTGCAGGGGAGGGGCGCATGATTCCCTTACGCGATACGGTTCAATCAAAGACGTATCCCATCGTCAGAAACGCCATCATCGGCATCAATGTCCTCGTTTTCCTCTGGCAATCGGGCCAGGGGCAATATCTCAAGGGAATCTTCGACCTGTATGGTATGGTTCCGGTTCGATACTCGGAGCCAGGGATCTCGGGACAATTTACCCTTATTGAGCAGCTGGTTCCATTTTTCAGCTACATGTTCCTCCATGGCGGTTTCCTCCACCTGCTCGGGAACATGTGGTTCCTCTACATTTTTGGGGACAACGTTGAGGACAGGCTCGGGTCATCCCGTTTCATTGCATTCTACATCCTGAGTGGTATTGCCGCCGTTTTGATCCATCTCGTGACCAACTGGCATTCCCGTCTCCCGACCATAGGAGCGAGCGGGGCTATTGCCGGGGTTATGGGAGCATATTTCCTTCTGTTCCCCCGTTCGAGAATTCTCACAATGATCCCCATATTCTTCTTTCCCTTTCTCTTTGAGTTGCCGGCCGTCTTTTTCCTCGGTTATTGGGTTCTTATCCAATTTCTCTACGCATCGGTTAGCCATGGACAGGCGGGGGGAGTCGCTTGGTGGGCTCACATAGGGGGATTCATCTTTGGCTTGGCTACCATAAAGCTCTTCTTAGTCCTGCCGAGAACCGGGGTGAGCCAGAGGCTCGCCCGTTCCCTGCAAAGGCGAAGTACGCCTCGGCTTCAACACATCCGTCCCCAGTTGGAGAGGGAGTTAGACACCCATGGGACCATTTTTGTTACGCCGAGGGAAGCCCTTTATGGAGCCCGCAAAGTCATCACCATTCCGTATCGGAGGAAGACGGTTGTTGTCACAATCACCCCCGAGATGAAGGATGGGGCGCAAATCAGGCTTCGGGGCATGGGCCTGAAATCCTCCGATGGGAAACCGGGTGATCTGTATCTCACGTTGAGGATCGCGCGGATGGACTTTTCATAGGGGGGTGAGCTCTCCGTTCGAGGCTTGAGAAGACGTTGGCTGTGATCTCCAGGGCCCTTTCGATATCTTGGGAAGTCACATCGAGATGGGTCACCGCTCGGATGAGGGTCTTCCCAAAGGGTAGCATCAGGATCCCCCGCTCCCTCAGCTGTTCTCCTACCTGGTGAGGATCGGTTCCCGTCTCGGATACGTCGAAAACCACGATGTTGGTCTCGACGGAGTTGGGATCGATCCCAACTCCGTCGATCTGAGAGAGTCCTTGAGCTAGCCTCTTAGCGTTAGTGTGGTCCACGCTCAACCGATCGATATGGTGATCGAGGGCGTAGATTCCGGCAGCAGCGATAATACCTACCTGGCGCATCCCCCCACCAAACATCTTCCTGAAACGGTGGGCCCGGTCGATGAACTCACCAGATCCCGCGATTACCGATCCTATAGGAGCTCCTAGACCCTTTGAGAGGCATATACTTACGGAGTCGAAATATTGAGCATAGATATCCGGGGGAATTCCCGATGCGAGGCTGGCGTTGAGAAGTCTGGCACCATCCAGGTGCATGGCGAGCCCCTCTCGTTTCGCTAGCTGGGAGGTCTCCCTTATCTTTCCAATGGGATAGATCCTTCCTCCCGCCCGGTTGTGGGTATTCTCCAAGCAAACCAGGCGAGTAGGCGCGAAGTGATGGTCATGGGGCCTGATGGCCTCCTCGATCTGCGAGGGGTCCAAAACCCCCCTATCCCCCCTTAGGGGGTGCAATTGAACGCCGGAGAGGGCAGCACCTCCTCCACTCTCGTAGTTGAAGCTGTGGGCCTCGGACTCGATGATGACCTCGTCTCCATGGTCCGTATGGGCTCTGATGGCAAGTTGATTGGCCATGGTGCCCGAACAAACAAAAAGCGCCGCCTCCTTTTTTAAAAGCTTGGCCACTTTTGCCTGGAGGGCATTGGCCATCGGATCTTCACCGAAGACATCGTCTCCCACCTCCGCATCCATCATGGCCTTTCTCATGTCGGATGTTGGTTTGGTTACCGTATCACTCCGCAGATCAATGACCTTTTTCATAGGGATTTCCCCCTAGACAATTTCCTTGTTCGTCGGGGCCAATATACACCCCTTCCCCCGGATGATTCAAGGGGAAAGGAGAAAGACGTTCAAGGTTAGAGGTTTGAGGTTGGAGGCAATTGGTGCTGCGGTGCCGCAGTCGGAAAGGCGAAAGAGGTTTGAGGCAAGGAAAATGTCAAATGTCAAAGTTCAAATGCCAAATGAAATCCAAATTTCAAAGCTCAAAACCCAAATGACAAATGAACACAAGCACGAGCGCTGTTGGCCGTCATCGGTCCGGTCTTTGCGTTCCGCGGTCTTCGGTCGTCGGTCAGCGGTCTGGTTTACGCGGTCTGCCGTCCGCGGTCTTCGGTCGTAATGATCACGGACACGAACACGTTTCACGAACACGAAAAACGGACACGGGCACGAGCACGAGGGTCAATGTCATAGTTCAAAGGCCCCTCAGGCGTTTATCTTGACAGGGCTCAGAGGGAATTATATGCTTTTAATCAAAAGATCCCTGTTATTCAAGGATGAGGTAGGTCCCGTTGGGAAAAGGGCGGAATCGGGAAACGAGGGTTCCCTCGAAAAGAGAATGTTTGGACCTCATGAGACGGTACAATGCCGGGGAACACATAGTCCAACATTGTATCAAGGTGGCCGAGGTCGCCCTTTCCATTTCGATCGCCCTGAACCGAAAGGGGGAGAACTTGAACCTGGATGAGGTGGAGGCCGCTGCGCTGCTTCATGATATCACCAAGGCTGAGAGCCTTGACACGGGTGAGGATCATAGCATTACAGCTTACCGATTATTGAGGAAGCTCGGGTATGATCGAATTGCGGAGATCGTGCGGCAACACGTTTTCCTGCTGGGGGATTCGGATAACTCATGGATTTCGGAGGAGGAGGTAGTCAACTACTCGGATAAGAGGGTCCGTCACGATCAGGTCGTAACCCTGAAAGAACGGTTTCAAGATCTCAGGGAGCGATATTGCAGGGATGAAAAGGGAAGGAAGTGGATGGATCGGATGGAATCGCTCAGTAATCGCATCGAGAAGAGGATCTTCTCGAAATTGGGCAGAGAGCCAGCGGATGTTCATTAAGGGGGAATTGACGGCAGATGGAATTGAGCTTTGAACAGGGCCCCATCAGGCCTCCCAACGAGGCTTATAGCCTCCTTATCCGGGTAACCCGCAACTGTCCATGGAATCGATGTGCATTTTGCCGAACCTACAAGGGGGAGCGTTTTAGCGTGAGGTCGGTAGATGAGGTTAAGGGGGATATCGGAACCGTCAAGGAGATCAGCAAGGAAATAAAGGCAATCTCATGGAACGGGGGTTTGGGGGGGAAGATCGATGCCTCAGTGCTTCAGACCATCTTTGACCGGCCTGATCTTTACAATGAGGCATTCAGGAGGGTGGCCCTCTGGCTTTACGGCGGAGGGAAAAACGTCTTTCTCCAAGACGGGGATAACCTGAGGATGCCGACCGATGACCTGGCGGCGATCATTACCTTTTTGAAGGAGGTCCTTCCGGATGTCGAGAGGATCACGACGTATGCCAGGTCGAAGACCGTTTATGGGACCCAGCTCGAGAAGCTGAAGGCACTTCGCGAAGCGGGATTATCAAGAGTTCATATCGGCTTGGAGTCGGGATATGATCCCCTTCTGGCATTCATGAAAAAGGGGGTTACGGCCAGGGAACATGTCGAGGCGGGGAAGAAGGTGAAGACATCAGGTTTGGAGCTTTCCGAATACGTTATCTTGGGGCTGGGGGGAAAGAGGATGTGGAAACCCCACGCCATTGAGACGGCCAAGACTCTGAACCAAATAGATCCCCATTTCATTCGGGTCAGAACCCTTAAGGTTCTCAAGGATATGCCGCTGTACGGAAAAATCGAAGCGAATGAATTCTTCCTGTCCTCGGATGACGAAATTGTCAGGGAGGAGAGGTTGCTCATCGATGAGCTCCATGGCATTGAGAGTTACTTTGCCAGCGATCACATTCTCAACCTCTTGGAAGAGGTTGAGGGGCAATTGCCGGGGGACAAACCGAAGATGATAGGAGTAATCGATCGATACTTAGCCCTTCCGGAAGAAGAGAGGCTCAATTATCGCCTGGGGAGGCGCGCTGGCGTCTATCGAAAATTGGATGACCTCAAAAACCCCCTCCTCTTTCAACAGATACAGGCTTTCCTTGACAAGGTAGGGGCCGCATCACCGCACAAGGTCGAGGAGAGCATTGCAGGTTTTATGGAAAGGTATATATAATTTCATGGTCTTTCCGCTCCCGTTAAACCACTGGAGGGTGACCCTCAAAGCCGACGAGAACGGGAAAAGCCAGAGAAAAGGCCAAAAAATGGAGAAAAAAATGAAAAAAGCGAGATTTATGCTTGACATTTACCGTGAAAACTATTTACTATAGGGCCACTGCATTACTAAAGCCCTTGTATCGGGCTCTCAGGAATGATTTAAAGAAAAAGGAGGTGAAAGGGAATGACCAAGGCGGAACTCATCGCGAGTATCGCGAAGGAAGCCAAGATTACGAAGGCGGCGGCTGAAAAGGCGTTGAACTCGTTTACGGGCAACGTGACAAAGGCGCTGAAAAAAGGGGATAAATTGACCCTTACCGGCTTCGGCACCTTCATGGTTGCAAAGAGGAAGGCGAGGTCAGGGCGCAATCCCAGAACGGGAAAAGAGATCAAGATACCCGCCACCAAGGTCGCCAAGTTCAAGCCGGGCAATAAACTGAGGGACACTGTGAAATAACGGCTCTCTGTTGAGAAGGGGAGGACTTCGGTTCTCCCCCTTTTTTTTAAAGGGAGGAAGTTGGGGAAGATGGGGTGAAACACAAAGGACTAGTTTTGAGGCAAGGCAATGAAACAGATCGTTTTGGGAACGGCAGGGCACATCGATCATGGTAAGACTGCCCTGATCAAGGCACTAACGGGTATTGATACGGATCGATTGAAGGAAGAGAAAGAGAGGGGGATTACCATTGAATTGGGATTTGCCTTCCTCGTGCTTCCCAGCGGCTTGAGGATGGGAATCGTGGATGTGCCGGGCCATGAGAAATTCGTTAAACACATGGTTGCTGGTGCGTGGGGCATCGATCTGGTTGCCTTAGTTGTGGCGGCCGATGAGGGAATTATGCCCCAGACGAGGGAACATTTGGACATCTGCAAGTTGTTGGGGGTCAAAAAGGGTTTGGTGGTAGTGAGTAAGATCGATTTGGCAGACCCTGAACTGGTGCTACTGATCGCTGAAGAAGTGGGGGAGTTGGTCGCGGGAACGTTTCTGGAGGGGGCTCCCGTTGTTAACGTTTCAGCGCTTACCGGCGAGGGGATTCCCCAGCTGCTGACCACCTTGGATGAATTGGGCAATGAAATCCAGGGAAGGACATCCGAGGGTCTCCTTCGTCTGCCCATCGATCGCGTATTCACCATGAGGGGATTCGGGACGGTTGTTACCGGCACCCTCGTTTCTGGGAGCGTTTCCGTTGGCGATACGGTTCAAATAATCCCCTCGGTGAGGGAAGGCAAGGTTCGCGGTATCCAGGTTCACAATGAAATCGTCCAGACGGCAAGGGCGGGGCAACGGACGGCGGTTAATCTGCAGGGGATAGGGAAATCCCATTTAAATCGAGGCGATGTTCTTATCCACCCTCACACTATAACCCCCACCTATATGGTGGATGTCTACCTCGAACATCTCCCCAATTCGCCTCGTCCATTGCGTAACAGAAGAAAGCAGCGATTTCATATCGGCACCAGCTCAACTCTGTCCACCGTCGTCCTATTAGACAGGGAGGAGTTGGCCCCGGGGGAGAGCGGGTTCGTACAATTGAGGTTCGAGAAACCCGTGGTGGCCTTCCCCCAAGATCGATTCGTTATCAGGGGGTCCTCCGCTATTCAGACTCTGGGAGGAGGTGTTGTAATCGATTCCCATCCGGATAAACACAAAAGGCTTGCGCGGGATGTCTTAGCGGGACTCGCGATCCTAAGGGACGGGGAGGAAGAGGAGGTTCTTATTCACCATCTGGCGAGTTCAGGAGTGAGGGGTATGGTCCTTAAGGAGCTGAGGGAAAGGGTGAACATCCCACCCGATCGATTATCGAAACTCCTCGGGGGATTGATGATGAAGGGAGAGATTGTAGCCGTCGACGGAGATGATGGTAGGTTCCTTCATCACTCGGGATATGAGAAGCTGAAGAAAGAGGCCCTGTCCTATATCCTCGAATTTCATGAAAAGTATCCCCTCAGGCCTGGCCCATCGAAGGAAGAGGTAAAGTCGAAATTGCCCAAAACCGTTGAGACGAAACTATTTCAGCACATTCTGAAGGAATTGGTGGATCTAAAGGAGGTATTGGTAGAGAAGGATAAGTTGCGGCTATCCACCCATCGCGTATCCCTGAGGGATGATCAAGAGAGGGTGAAGAATAAGGTTGAGAGGCTCTTCGCCGAAGCGGGGCTCCAGTCTCCGTCGATTAAGGAACTCGCCTCAAAACTTTCAACAGATGAGTCCGAGGTGAGAAATGTGGTTCGTCTGTTGGTGGAGGAGGGGGTGATGATCAAGGCAAAGGAGGATTTGTATTTCCACGCGCAGGCCGTTGAAAAGCTCAAGGCGGAATTGATCCAGTTTCTCCGCGCGCATCATGAGATAACAACCGCCGAGTTCAAGGAATTGACCAAAGTTTCGCGGAAATACGCCATTCCCCTCATTGAGTATTTCGATAATAGCAAGGTAACCATCAGGGTGGGTGAGAAGAGGCTCCTGAGGGGGAAATCGTAAAGTGCTGTAGTGGTGCGGTGCTGCAGTCGGAAAGGGAACAGAGGTTAGAGGTTGGAGGCGGAAGGCAAAATGACAAATGTCAAAGTTCAAATGCCAAAAAGGGAAAGAAAGCTGGAGGTTAGAGGTTGGAGGTTTGAGGCGAAACGTCAAATGACAAATGACTGATGACCGGAGTTTCCTCAATTTTCTCGAGAACAGCGTTGTTTGTGGCCGGAATTTAGATACCTGGGAATTCGGAAAAGGAGCTCTGAGGGAGAGTTGAACCCTATGGGACGCTTGAATCGTCGAAAAAATATGTTTGAGTGGCGAGGAGCGAGTTTTTTCGAGACCTCAAGGGAGAGGGTGGAGGCGGGAGGCAAAAGGGAAAATCCAAATGACAAATACCAAATGGCTGATGAGTAAGTGCAAAGGATCACGAGCACGTATCACGAGCACGAACACGAAACTCCAGCGAATTAACGAGAAAGCCCTTGACAGCACGCCGAAAAATCGGTATAAGCCTTTAAAATTCCTAAAGATATTAGTCTATACCATGGCGAGTTGAAGCCTCGAGGACCTGAAGGGATGGAACGGGCGTTACTTCTCAATGCGACCTATGAACCTCTTAACGTAGTGTCGTGGAAAAAGGCCATCGTGATGCTCACCTTGGGCAAGGTGGAAGTTGTCGAGACATACGACCGGATAATCCACGGAGTTTCATTCTCCATCAAACTTCCATCAGTTATACGCCTCATCAAATTCATCAAGAGGAGGCCCTCCGCAATTAAATTCTCAAGGCAGAACATATACCTGAGGGACAAGGGCGTGTGCCAGTATTGTGGCAAGCATTATCCTCGTGAGCTGGTGACGTATGACCACGTTGTCCCGAGATCCAAGGGCGGATTGACGGATTGGGCGAATATCGTGACCTGTTGTAGGCCATGCAATCGCAAAAAGGGAGGGAGGACCCCAAAAGAGGCGGGGATGCGGTTAATCAGGCTGCCCCGAGAACCTCGCTGGCCGCCGATTCTAACCATAACCATAGGGTTTCAAGAGACCCCGGTATCATGGCGTCCCTATCTCTACTGGAGCGTTGCCTTGGAAGCATAGCCCACCTTCTTGGCGAAGGGGCGAATGGGTCCTTCCTTGGGGGGCCCATTTCCATTTTTGATGGCTTTGTAAAAAGTCCAACTTCTGCGTTGCACTGCATCCTTGGTCACTGCAGCGTACTGTAAGTACTCTTCATTCCTCAGGATTTGCGCGCCTTGAATTTGGAGCTTTTTGCTTTGCCATCGAATTAAGACCTTTTACGAGATCATCATTATTTAGATAACGGTGGAATTCGTAGGGGAGAACGGAGATGCTCCCTTGACAATCCGGGGGCTGGATGGTAGGAAGGGAAGCAGTAAGTCCGCGAAAAAAGGAGAAAAGGATGGAAGTTCTTTGGGCTCCATGGCGTATGACATATATAACGGGAGATAGAGAGCAGGGATGCCCGCTCTGTTCTCTACTAAAGGAGAAGGAGGACAAGGGGAATCTGGTCTTATATCGGAGCAGTCGGTCCTTTCTTGTCATGAACCGGTTTCCGTACACAAATGGTCACCTCATGGCCTCACCCAGCAGACATGTCGCCTCCCTCGATGAACTCGAAGAAGGGGAGATGGTTGACTTGATGGCATTGTTGAAGAAATCCACGCACCTTCTGAAGAAGGCGTTAAACCCGGATGGATTTAATGTGGGAATGAATATCGGAAGGGTAGCAGGAGCTGGAATTGAGGGTCATATTCATTTCCATATCGTTCCGCGATGGAATGGCGATACCAATTTCATGCCCGTTCTCTTCGAAACAAAAGTCATGCCTGAATATCTCGAGAAGACATACGAGAAGTTGATCTCCCTTATCGAGGAACCGTAAGGAGGTTTCCAGTGCTGCGGTGCGGTCGGAAAGGGGGAAAGAGGCTGGAGGCAAAATGTCAAATGTCAAAGTTCAAAATCCAAATATAGAGAATGCCAAATGTCAAATGACAAAGTCAATTAGTTGGTTGGTTTGATTGGTTACATTGGTTGAATTGGTTTAATTGGTTTAATCAGAAAATCCAAATGTCAAATGACGGGATCCGAACCACGAGCACGAAACACGAACACGAGACTCAATGTCAAAGTCCAAAGTTGGGAATCCCTGGAAAACCGGAAAAACGAGCTCTGAGCGCAAGGGAATTCGGGCAACAGACCGGAGTGCGTTGAAGCGAAGGGACATGGGTTTTCTTCCCAAGGAAAAATATTTCTGAGCGGCGAAGAGCGAGTTTTTTGGAGATCCTTGAAGGGTTCCATTCGTACCCAAGATGGTTAAATTGAGCAAGGAGGGGATGTATGACGAAGTCTGAATTGAGCGAGATATTGGCGCAGCGATTAAATCTTACCAACAAAAAGGCGAAAATGATCGTGGAAACCGTGATGGAGAGCCTGAAGGAGGCCTTACTGAAGGACGAACGAATCGAAATTAGGGGCTTCGGCAGTATCATGAACCGAAGATATAAGGGATATACGGGGAGGAACCCCAAAACGGGGAAGGCAATTAAAGTCCCTGCCAAGATATTGCCCTTTTTTAAGGTGGGAAAGGGACTGAAGAGAAGGGTGAATTTCTGAGCAACCCCTGGGGAACCCTTTGACTTATCAAGGGGTTTTGAGGAAGAAATGGATTTCCTCAGTCTCGAAAAAGGTTCGATTGTAACTCCCCGAGAGCTCGTGAGAGCCTGTCTTTCAGGGAAGGAAGTAGCGGAGGATGCGTTGGCGTTGGACGAGGTGGCTATTATTAGCTTCAGTCGACGCGATTTACTGGCCCTTGTTGAGGAAATGAAGGCCAGGAGGGTGCAGGCCTGGAGTGGCAGGAATGACAGGTTGTACCGAGGGGTTACGGGTGGGAGGGGATGCACGATAACCCAATCGCGGTACGGCGCACCCAATGCGGTCATTCTGCTCGAGGAGTTAGTGGCCTTCGGAGTGAGGAAAGCGGTATTCCTCGGATACTGCGGGTCAATACAGGGACATATTGGAGTTGGGGAGGTCATTCTGCCTACCCATTGCATAAGGGAAGAGGGTACCTCATACCATTACCTCGCGAAAGGGATAAGCTGTCACGCCGACAAACGAATTCAGAGGCTGATCCACCAGGGTTTATTGGAGTCCGGGATCGAGCCCCACGTGGGCGCCTGTTGGACCACGGACGCGATTTACCGGGAAACTGGGGAGAAGATCGATCGCTATCGATCCAAGGGGGTATTGGGCGTTGACATGGAGAGCTCAGCGGTCTTCTGCTTAGGGATATTTCGGAATATCCGGGTTGGATCGGCAATGGTTGTTACGGATAGATTTTCGGGGTCATGCTGGGAAGGGGGGTTTACCTCCGATAGGGTGGGCGAGAAGATGCGCATGGTTTGCCAGATAGTAGTGAAACGAATCGCAGACCTGACGAGTCTATAACTTTTTGCTTGCAATATTTATTGATTTATGCTATTTTTACGGTAATTCGGTCTGCTGGAAAAGTGGGCTCTCGGCCCACTTTTTTATTAGGACCCTAATTTTGAGATGCGGGGATTGATTTCTCCAAGCTGAGGGGAAGATGGAAACGGAGGTAGAACACGCACTTAGCAAAATCGTCGAACCCATCGTGATTTCCCATGGGATGGAATTAGTCGACGTGGAATATCGGAGAGAAGCCAGGGGATGGGTGCTCAGGATTTACATTGACAAAGAGGGTGGGGTGACCCTCGATGATTGTGTTTTGGTCAACAACGAGGCTGGACCGGTAATAGATGTCGAAGACCTTATTCAGTCGCCGTATACGCTCGAAGTCTCATCGCCGGGGCTCAATAGAGCCTTGAAGAAGGAGAGGGATTTCGAGAGATTCAAGGATAGGTCGGTGAAGATACGTATCCATGATGCCGTAGGGACGAGGAGGAACTTTAGGGGAAGGCTTTTGGGCTGCACGAAAGGGCTGATTAAAGTCGAGGTGGATGGGCACGTCCTCGATATACCCCTATCGAATGTGGCTCATGCCAACCTGGAACTTGAATTGTAACTGATGACAGAGCCAAAAAAGGGGAGAAGCGTCGATGGGGCAAAACTTAAACTACATCATTGAACAGGTGGGAAAGGATAAGGGAATCGCACGGCATGTCATTATAGACGCGCTGGAAAATGCGGTGCTGATGGCGTCTCGGAAAAAATACGGATCCCAGCGGATGATGGAGGCCCACTATAACGAGGAAATTGGGGAGGTAGAGCTCTTCCAATTCATGGAGGTGGTGGAAGAGGTTGAGGACCCCTACACCCAAATTTCCGTGGATGAGGCGAGGGAACTGGATCAGGATTCGGAGATTGGAGACAGTTTGGGAGTTAAATTGGATACCAGTGATTTCGGAAGGATAGCCGCTCAGACGGCGAAACAGGTGATCATCCAAAGGGTTCGCGATGCGGAGAGGGATAATATCTATAACGAATATAAGGATAGAAAAGGGGAGATCGTGACGGGCACTGTTCAAAGGGCCGAAAGGGGGAGCCTCTATATTAATGTGGGAAGGGCAGAGGCAATTTTGCAGGCCCGAGAGCAAGTACGAGGTGAGATATACCGACAGGGAGACAGAATCCGCGCTTATATTCTGGACGTTCAAAGATCGTCAAAGGGACCCCAGATTTTCCTTTCCCGCACACATCCCGGGCTCTTGGTTAAGCTCTTTGAGATGGAGGTTCCGGAAATTTCGGAGGGAATTATCAAGATCGTGGACGCGGCGAGGGAACCGGGAGAGAGGGCAAAGATATCGGTGTACAGCTCGAATAAGGATGTTGACCCAGTTGGGGCGTGTGTTGGAATGAAAGGCTCTCGGGTCCAAAGTGTTGTCCAGGAACTCCGAGGTGAAAAGATCGATATCATCCCATATTCAGAAGACATCGCTAAGTATGTGAGCAATGCATTGGCTCCTGCGAAAATATCCCGGGCTTACATCGACGAAGAGAACAAGACCATGGAGATCGTCGTCGAGGATGATCAACTCTCATTGGCCATTGGGAAAAAGGGTCAAAACGTGAGATTGGCGTCAAAGCTCACGGGTTACAGGATTGACATTAAGAGCGAATCCAGGATGGAGCAAATCTTGGAGGAGACCATTGGGAGGCTGAGGGAAATTCCCCATGTGGGAGAGGTGATCGCTCGAATACTCTACAATGAGGGTTTTACATCGGCAAGGGAAATCGCCGAATCAGAAGTGGAGGAACTGGAGCGATTGTCGGGTATTGGCATAAAAAAAGCCCAGAAGATTGTAATGGCTGCCAGGAAAATGGTAGAAGCCGAGGCGGAAGTACCTCCGGAGGATTCGGGGGAGGAAGAACAGAGGAAATCCTTCCCCATCAGCGAGTTAAAGGGTGTGGGGGAAAAGACGGCGGCAGTTTTTATGTCAAAGGGAATCAGGACCATCCGAGATTTGGCAGGAGCCGATTTTAAGGCACTGAGCTCGATTCCTGGCATGGGCATGAAGAGGGTGGAAAAATTGGTAAGAGATGCCCGAGACCTTGAAGGACAGTCGGCTCATGACTAAAGTCGGCCACATCCCCATGCGACGATGTCTGGGTTGTCGGAGGAGACGCAGGAAAGATGAGCTCGTCCGGCTTACCCATGTGGATGGAAAGGGTGTGGTAGTAGATGTGGAGCAGAAGATGCCCGGCAGGGGAGCTTATCTCTGTAATGACGATCGGTGTTTTCGAAAAGGCCTTGATGCGAAGGTTATGTCCAAAGTCTTCAAGAAGAGGGTGGCGATTGATGAAAGCGTACGAAAATCCATCGAATCCATTTCGCACGGCGGGGTGGAAAGGAGCAGGCAGATAAGGCCATCATTAGCTTCAACTGGAGGAGGAACGTAATGGCCAAGATAAGGGTTCTCGATGTAGCTGAAGAAGAATTGGAAAAGGAAAAGCTCCTCGCCAAGCTCAAGAAGATGGGGGTGAAGGTAAAAGAAGAGGAGATGGAGGATCAGGAGAGCCGGTGGGGCGCGACGGAGAGGGTTATCCGAGATGAGGAAGGGGCCGAGTTCATCGAGAGGCGAGTTAAGCCGACAGTGATTCGGAGAAGGGCGAGGACTGTGGAAGTGGAAGAGGAAGTCCCCATTGAAGTTCAAGGGGAAGCCCAGGAGGTCCTCCAGGGAGAGGTTGCTGAGGCGTTGGAAGAGGAAAGGCCGGTTACACCTCCTTCCGTGGAAGAGAGGGTGGTAGAAAGCCCCGTGGAGGTAACCGAGGAGACCCGCGAGGAGGTTGCGGAGGTGCCGCCCGAGGAGGTGATCCCTTCAGTTCCAGTGGAAGCGAAACTGGCAGAAGTTAAGGAGGAGGAAGAAGAGGAAAAGGGCAAGGTCAAGAAGAAAAAGGCTAAAGCAGCGGAACAGGTGCCGGAAGAACGCCTCCCGAGGAGGCGGATAGCGAAGAGGAGGGTCGTTGGGGAGGCAGAATTGGAGACGGCGAGGAGATATCCTCGTGTGCCTCGGGAGCAGGTGGTCAAACCCCTCAAGGTGCCCAAGAAAAAGGTCGAGTTCATCACCTCGAAGAAGACCTTGATCACCACCCCCAAGCCAATCAAAAGGGTTATTCGAATTGCAGAGGCGATCATGGTTTCCGAGTTGGCAAAGCGTATGGGGGTTAAGGCCACAGAGGTGATTAAGAAATTAATGGAGGTGGGTACTGTCGCAACCATCAACCAAACCGTCGATGTCGACTTAGCATCCCTCGTTGCGGGCGAATTTGAGTACGAAGTGGAAAAGGTCTCCTTGGAAAGGGAAGATCTCTTGGAGAGGAAGGAGGATACACCCGAGCAGCTAAAGTCGAGACCGCCGGTGGTGACCATCATGGGACATGTCGATCATGGAAAGACCCTGCTATTGGATGCCATCAGGAAGACCAATGTGGTTGAGGGGGAAGCGGGGGGGATTACACAGCATATCGGAGCCTATGACGTACAATTAGACCGTGGCCATATCGTTTTTATTGACACCCCAGGACATGCGGCCTTTACGGCGATGCGAGCCAGGGGTGCTCAGGTAACGGATATCGTGGTACTGGTGGTTGCGGCAGATGATGGGGTTATGCCCCAAACAATTGAGGCCATCAATCATGCGAGGGCTGCCAATGTTCCCATCATCGTGGCCATCAATAAGATTGACAAACCCAATATTAACGTGGATAAGGTTAAGAGGGGTCTGGCGGAACATGAGTTAATCCCGGAGGAATGGGGGGGAAATACCATCTTTGCGGAGGTATCGGCGAAACAAAAGATAGGAATTACCGAGCTTTTGGAGCTGATCTTGATTCAAGCGGAGGTATTGGAACTGAAGGCCAACCCCGACAAATTGGCCAGGGGAACCATCATCGAGTCGAGGTTGGATCGTGGCCGTGGGGTTATGGCTACCGTTTTGGTTCAAGAAGGGACCTTAAAGGTAGGGGATTCCTTTATCACCGGGATGAACTATGGTCGGGTCAGGGCCATAATCAATGATCGAGGCCAGAAGATCCAGCAGGCGGGCCCTTCGATGCCAGTGGAAGTAATAGGTTTTACGGGACTTCCCGGAGCAGGAGAGGCGTTAATCGTATTGGATGACGAGCGGATAGCCAAACAGATTGGGATGTATCGGCAGGAGAAAAGGAGGGGAAGGGATCTCGCGAAAACGAGCAAGGTTTCATTGGAGGAGCTCTATACCAGGATTCAGGAAGGGGATGTGAAGGAGTTGAATATCATCGTGAAGGCCGATGTCCAAGGATCTATGGAGGCCGTAAGCAGTTTCCTCGGGAAGCTTTCCACCGATTCCGTAAAGGTGAACATCGTCCACGGAGGTGTTGGAGGAGTTAGCGAAACGGACGTGAATCTGGCGACGGCCTCAAATGCAATTATTATCGGATTTAACGTTCGCCCCGGGTTGAAGGCCATGCAGCTGGCTGAGCAAGAGGGGGTTGATATACGGGCCTATAGCGTGATCTACGATGCCATAACCGACGTTCAGAAAGCAATGGAAGGCCTCCTGGAGCCCACCCTTAAGGAGGTGATTATGGGCAGGGCGGAAATTCGAACAACCTTCAACATACCTAAGGTGGGAACCGTTGCCGGAAGCTATGTGGTCGATGGAAAGATGGCGCGAGGCAGCAGGATCAGACTGATAAGGGATGACGTTGTCGTTCATGACGGGCGAATTTCATCCCTCAAGCGTTTCAAGGAAGACGTCAAGGACGTTCAGCAGGGATATGAATGTGGGATTGGCATTGATAATTTCAACGACGTGAAGGAGGGAGATGTCATCGAATCTTATGAGTACGAGGAGGTTTCTCCCTCGCTGTAGGATTCGTATAATTCCCCCGGGAGAAGAGATGATCGTAGGCATTTGTCACCTGGACGTGATTATTCCAGAGAACCACTCCCTCAAGGGAAAGCGTCAAGTGGTTAAGAAGATAATCGATAGAGTGAGGAACCGTTTCAATATCTCCATTGCAGAGGTGGGCGATAATGAACTCTGGCAGAGATCACAGCTGGGGTTGAGCATAGTAGGTAACGATCGGCGTTTTGTCAATTCGTACCTGGATAGGGTCGTCAATTTCATCGAGGCGATGAATATCGTTGATATTGCCCACAGCGAATTGGAAATACTCAATTATTGAGGTAACCCTTGGAAAGGGGCATGGACAGCAGGCGACCTAACAAGGTCGGGGAACTCATCAAGGAAGAAATTTCCCGAATGCTCTTGAGGGAGGTCAAGGATCCGAGGATTGGCTTTGTGACCATTACCAGGGTTAAGGTTTCAAGGGACTTGCGCTTTGTCAAAGTCTGGTTCAGCGTCCTCGGCGATCAATCGGCTCGAGAGAACTGCCTGAGGGGATTGAACAGTGCGACGGGCTTTGTGCGGAGAGAACTGGGAAGGAGGCTCAGATTTCGGTACGTTCCCGAGATCGTTTTCAGCTTCGACCCTTCCCTTGAGTATATGGGGCGATTAGCGGAACTGATTCATCAAATCCACGAGGAAGGGGAATCAGAGGAGACAAAGGACCGATAATGGACGGGATATTGGTGGTAGATAAGCCCTCCGGAATTTCCTCTTTCGGCGTTGTCCAACAGGTAAAGAGATGGCTGAGGATCAAGAAGGCGGGACATACAGGAACCTTGGACCCCTTTGCCAGCGGCGTTCTCCCCTTGGCCATTAATGAAGGAACGAAGACAGTCCCCTTCCTGATGGAGGAGCGCAAGGAATACGAAGCCGTCCTGAAGCTGGGGGTAGAAACGGATACCTACGACCGGACGGGAAAAATCACCGCCGTGAAGGAATTGGACCGGTACCGGGTGGACGATGAGACCATCAGGAAGGTTATGAGGGGGTTCATCGGTCAAATAGAGCAGGTTCCCCCCATGTTTTCCGCCATTAAACACGGAGGGAGGCCCCTCTATAGATTGGCGAGGTCCGGAATTACCGTGAAGAGGGAACCCCGCGTGGTGGAGATAACGGACATCGGGGTTACCCGGATTTGTCTTCCCCTCGTTACGTTTACGGTGTCCTGTTCAAGGGGTACGTATGTCCGAACTCTTGCCCATGACGTCGGCACGGAGTTGAAATGCGGGGCTCACCTCCATCAGTTGCATCGGACCCGAAGCGGACCATTTGGCCTTGAAGACGCCGTTCCCCTTCGGGAAGTGAAGTCCCTGGCGGAGGGAGGGAAGATCGAGAGGAGAATTATTCCCTTGCGCCGAGTTCTGGGAGGATTGCCGAAGATTTGTGTTGGGGCGAAATTATGTCGGAAAATCCAACGAGGAGGGCAGATCCTGGTGAGGGATGTCGGGGAATCACCGCTTCCTCAAGTTGACCGGGGAACAACGGTCAGGGTTGTCTCGTCCGCTGGAGATCTCGTCGCCATCGCCAGGGCTGAGATGGAAGACGGGGTTCCCATGGAGGAACAAGCCATAGCATTTAGGTTGCTTAGGGTTTTCAATTACAATGGGGGAGGGTCAAGATGACGCTCGAGGCGGAAAGGAAAAAGGAACTTATTGAGGAGTATCGACTACATGATGAGGACACGGGCTCACCTGAAGTGCAGATTGCCCTTCTAACAGAGCGAATCCGGAGCCTGACCGAGCACTTCAAGGTCCATAAAAAGGATCACCATTCGAGACGGGGGCTCCTGAAATTGGTTGGGCAGCGGAGATGTCTGCTCAACTATCTGAGGATGAAGAGAATTGAGAGATACCGAACGGTTGTCGAGCGATTGGGTATTCGGGGATAGGGCCATGGGGGCCACGAAACGCAAAGTAAGGAGATGAGAAGGAATGACGAAACGGAACATGTCTGTTGAGGTTGGTGGCAGAACCCTTTCCATTGAGACAGGGAGATTGGCAAAACAAGCCAACGGCGCCGTGATCGTCCAATATGGAGAGACGATCGTCCTGGTAACCGCCGTATGTAGCGAGGAGGAGAGAAAGAACGTCGATTTCCTCCCCCTTACGGTAAACTATCTCGAGATGACCTTCGCCGCTGGTCGTATACCGGGAGGTTTTATCAAGAGAGAGGGGAGGCCCAGTGACCGAGAAACGCTCATTTCAAGGCTTATCGATCGCCCCGTTAGGCCTTGCTTTCCCAAGGGGTTTAGGAAAGAGACTCAGATTATCGCCACGGTACTTTCCGCAGATCAAGAGAATGATCCCGCTATCTTAGGAATGATCGGCGCCTCGGCAGCCCTGATGGTCTCGGATATTCCCTTCAATGGGCCCATTGGGGGTGTAAGGGTGGGAAGGATAAATGGGGAATACAAGGTCAATCCCACCAATAGCGAGTTAGAAGTGAGCAGCATAGACCTCCTGGTGTCGGGAAATCGGGATGGCGTGATCATGGTCGAGGGGGGCGCGAAGATGGCCAGTGAAGACGATATCTTGACAGCCATCTTCTTCGGCTATGACCACCTCCGCGGCGTGATCGAAATACAGGAGAGGTTGAGGGAGGAGCTCAATATCGAGAAGATCGAGTGTGTGCCCGGAAAGGATGAGGCGTTGAGCGAGCGGGTTCAATCCTTCGCCCTTCCTCAAATAAGGGAGGCCTATGCTATTTCGGAAAAACTGGAGAGGAGGCGACGGTTGGAGGATATCCTTAACGCCTCAATGGAGAAATTTGCCGGGGAGGATGAGGAGTTCAGGACGGCGGTGACGGAGATACTCGCGGAGACCGAGAGGCTGTTTACCAGGGAGATGATCCTCAACGAGGGGAGAAGAATTGATGGAAGGGACTTGTCCGAGATTAGGCCCATCTCCTGCGAGGTGGGGATTTTTCCTCGAACCCATGGATCGGCCCTTTTCACGCGAGGTGAGACACAAGTGTTGGCCGTTACGACCTTCGGGACGTCATCAGATGAGCAGAAGGTCGATTCGCTGAGCGGGGAAAGCTACAAATCGTTTATGCTCCATTACAACTTTCCACCCTTTTGTGTCGGTGAGGTCTCTCCCCTGAGGTCACCGAGCCGCAGGGAGATCGGCCACGGGGCTCTTGCGGAACGGGCGATATTACCCGTGTTACCCCCGAGCGACACATTTCCCTATACCATTCGGGTGGTCTCCGAGGTATTGGAATCCAACGGATCCTCTTCCATGGCGACGGTATGCGGGGGAATGCTCTCCCTCATGGATGCGGGAGTTCCGACCACCGATACCGTTGCTGGGATAGCCATGGGACTGGTCAAGGAGGGGGAGAAGGTCGCTATTCTGTCTGATATTCTCGGCGACGAGGATCACATCGGTGATATGGATTTCAAGGTGGCAGGAACCCAGACCGGAGTCACCGCCCTGCAAATGGACATTAAGGGGCCTGGTGTGACGAGGGAGTTGCTGAAGGAGCTCTTGTATAAGGCACGGGAAGGAAGGCTCCACATCCTGGACAAGATGAAGGAGACGATTTCAGAACCGAGGAAGGACCTCTCACGTCATGCCCCGAGGATCGTCACCATGGAGGTGAAACCGGACAAGATCCGGGATATCATAGGCCCTGGAGGTAAGAATATCCGGAGCATCATCGAGCAAACCGGCGTTAAGATTGAAATTGAGGACCCAGGGTTGGTTAAGATCGCATCGGCGAATTATGAGGCCATTGAAGAGGCCATACGGATCGTCAAGGGGCTCATCCAAGAGGTAGAGGAAGGCGGGCTCTATTTGGGCCACGTGAAGCGGATATTGGATTTTGGTGCCATTGTGGAGCTTTTTCCGGGGACAGACGGTTTGATTCATATCTCACAGCTGGCGGAGGAACGGGTGAGGAGCGTTTCGGATATCCTCAAGGAAGGCGACGAGGTGTTGGTGAAGGTGCTTGGGATCGAGCCCAACGGCAGAATTCGGCTGAGCCGCAAAGCGGCGTTGAAACAGGGATATGATAAGGATTGAATCAAGGACAAGAATTTGTGATAGGAGATGTATCAGAAGACCCTCCTGAAGAATGGAATTCGCGTCGTATCGGAAAATATTCCCTATATCAGGTCGTTTTCCATCGGGATCTGGATCATTACGGGGTCGCGAGACGAGGATTCCGATGAGAACGGCATCTCCCACTTTATCGAGCACCTCATTTTCAAGGGAACGAAGAGTCGCACGGCCCATGATATAGCCAAAGAGATCGATTCAGTGGGGGGCATCCTCAATGGGTTTACCGAGAGAGAATACACCTGTTTCCACGCAAAGGTCTTGGATCAACATTGGCCCCTCGCCATCGAACTCCTCTCGGATATCTTTCTGAACTCCACCTTCGATTCCAACGAGATCGTACGGGAAAGGAATGTGGTTCTCCAGGAGATTAAAATGGTGGAGGATACGCCCGATGACTACATCCATGACTTGTTCAGTCAGGTCTTCTGGGAGGGGCATTCCTTGGGGTACCCCATCTTGGGGAAGAAGGAGCACGTCAGTTCCTTCGGTCGCGAGACCATTTGCCGTTACTTCGATGATCACTATCGATCGAATCAGCTCGTGATATCCATCGCCGGCAGCTTTGACCACGAAAAGGTGATTCGGCAGATCGAGGATACATTCGGCGAGTTGGGTGAGAGGATACAGGTGGATAAGGGAATATCCCCCGAGCCCAAGCCCGGCATTGGTGTGTTTCCAAGGGATTTGGAGCAGGTTCACCTGTGTTTGGGCACAGAAGGCATCTCGCAAACCCATCCCATGCGATTTGCCGGTTACGTCCTGAACACCCTTTTGGGGAGGGGCATGAGTTCTTATCTCTTTCAGGAGATCCGGGAGAAGAGGGGCCTCGCCTATTCCATATATTCCTATCGACCGGCCTATTTCGATGTTGGCCAGCTGGTGGTATATGCGGGGACTGGCAAAGGGTCATTGAAGGAGGTCATTCGATTGATCATAGAGCAGTTCGATACATTACGAAAGGAGAGGATACGTGCGGAGGAACTGAAGCGGACTCAGGACCAACTCAAGGGAAATCTACTCCTTTCCCTGGAAAGCTCGGATAGCTGGATGACCCGCCTGGCTCAAAACGAGATATACTTTGGCGAATACGTCCCCATTGAACAGGTTATCCAAGGCATCGAGGGGGTCACCTCGGAGGAGGTGAACAAACTGGCTCAGGATCTTTTTCGAGAGGAGCTGCTCTGTTTAACGGTTTTAGGTCCCGTCGAGAAAAAGGAACTGCCTCGAGAGCTGTTGAGCGTTCAGTAGGGGAGATGACCTATGGAGGAGGGTTATGGGAGGAGGGTGCGGATCAAGGTAAAGAGGCTCAGGGGGAACGAGAAAGGCCCTTTGCCAACCTATATGACGGAGCACGCGGCGGGATTGGACGTCTGTGCCTTTTTGGAAGAAAAGGTGCGGATTGCTCCGGGAGAGAGACGGTTAATCCCCACGGGGCTGACGTTGGCAATCCCCGAGGGCTTCGAGATTCAGGTCAGGCCTCGCAGTGGTCTGGCCATTAGGGACGGTTTGACGCTGGTCAATACCCCGGGGACTATCGATGCGGACTACCGAGGGGAAATCGGGATTCTCATGATCAACCACGGCGAGAAACCCGTCTCAATCAAAAACGGGCAGCGCATTGCCCAACTCGTCGTCTCCAAGGTTTATAGGGCTGAACTGGAGGAGGTGGACGTACTCCCCCCTAGCCATAGGCAGGAAGGTGGCTTCGGCCATACCGGTCTTTAGGGGAAATCGGAGGAGCGAAGAAGGTCATTACATGGAGAAATGGATCGATAGCTACATGAACTACATAGCCGTGGAGAAGGGATTATCGGGAAATACGCTCGATGCATACGGCTGTGATCTGGTTCGATACGCAGGGTTCTTGGAGGGATTGGGAATTGTCGAAATCGAAGAAACCTCCAAGATGGAGGTGATGGCTTACCTCCTCTCCCTGTGGAAACGAGGCCTTTCCCCTAAAACAGTGGCCAGGTGTATTTCCGCCTTGCGGGGGTTTTATCGGTGGTTGGCCGATGAGGGGGTGCTGCCGGGAAATCCATTGGAGGACATGGAGTCCCCGAGGACAACGCGATCCTTGCCGGAAGTGCTTTCGGTGGATGAGGTTGATTTGCTGTTGAAACAACCCGACCCCTCCAATCCCGTGGGGATGAGGGATAAGGCCATGTTGGAACTCTTGTACGCGACGGGATTGAGGGCATCGGAGTTAACGGGGTTAGAGCTCAAGAACATGAACGTGGAGGGGGGGTATCTGATTGTCCTGGGCAAGGGGAGCAAACAGAGGATTGTCCCCATGGGGCACGAGGCCCTCCATTGGCTCAGGCGGTATCTCGAGCAATCCCGTGAGAACCTCCTCGGGGAAAAGCGGAGTTCCCTCGTCTTCCTGAGCCAATGGGGAAAGGGGATGTCTCGCCAGGGTTTTTGGAAGATCATGAAGAAGTATGCCCTCATGGCCGGGATTCGCAAGAGGATTTCCCCCCACACCCTCAGGCATTCCTTCGCGAGTCATCTCTTGGAAGGGGGAGCGGATTTACGGTCGGTCCAGAGTCTGCTCGGGCACGTGGACATCTCCACCACCCAGATCTATACCCACGTGACCCGTGAACGGTTGAAGAGGATCCATGCTCGATACCATCCCAGACCGTGATCGCCCGGTTCGCCGAAGGCGGGCGGTCCCCCCGGGTCTTCGAGAGGACGATGGAGGTCATTACTACCCACATCAACGCCGATTTCGACGCTTTGGCCTGCATGTTAGCGGCTAAGAAGCTCTATCCGGAGGCGATTTTAGTTTTCCCCGGCTCCCAGGAGGGGAGCTTACGGGATTTCTTCGTCCGGTCCACCATTTACGTGTTCGAGGCCGAGCGGATGAAGAACGTGGATCTGGATCGAATAACCAGGCTTGTTCTGGTCGATACCCGACAGATAAGCCGAGTCGGGAAGTTCGCCCAAATCTTAAAGAAGCCCGAAGTGGATGTACACATCTACGATCACCACCCTCCCTCTTCGGACGACATTAGAGGCTCGGTAGAGGTGGTGAAAGAGGTGGGAGCGGCCATAACCCTCATGTTGAGGATTCTAAGGGATAAGGGGATAGGGATAACCCCGGATGAGGCCACGGTAATGATGCTGGGGATTTACGAGGATACGGGCTCCCTGACGTTTTCCTCGACTACAGAGGATGACTATCACGCCGCGGCTTATTTGCTCTCAAGGGGGGCAAGCCTCAACGTCATTTCGGACATGGTGACCAAGGAGCTGACAGCGGAGCAGGTTTTTCTCCTCAACGACCTGATCCAATCGGCTACCAATTACACCATACACGGCATAGATATCGTCATCGCCATGGCCTCGGCCGATCGATACGTCGGTGATACCGCCATCCTCGTCCACAAGTTAAAGGACATGGAGAATTTGGATGTGCTCTTCGCCTTGGTTCGGATGGAGGACCGGGTCCACATCATAGGACGGAGCCGTATCGACGAGGTAAACGTGGCGGCAGTCCTGTTGGAGTTTGGAGGAGGGGGCCATGCGACAGCCGCCTCCGCCACTGTGAAGGATTTGACGCTGATCCAGTGCGGGGAGAAATTGGTGGGGGTGCTGCAGGAGGCCGTTAAGCCGAGGAAATCCGCACGGGATCTCATGACCTTCCCGGTAAAGACCATTCCAGCGGACAGTAAGTTATCCGAAGCCGGGGAATCCCTCACCCGCTACAATATCAACGTATTGCCGGTGCTCAGAGAAGATAAATTGGTGGGACTGATATCCAGGCAGGTCATCGAGAAGGCCGCATTCCACGGGCTCGGGGATCGTCCGGTCAGCGAGTATATGAGCACGGAATTCTCGGTGGCCGATATGACAACCCCCCTGAGCACAATCCAACGTCTCGTCGTGGGCAATAACCAGCGTTTCTTGCCCGTAATGGAAGCAGGGGAACTCGTAGGGGCCATCACTCGGACGGACGTGTTGAGGGCCATTGGGGAGGATCTGGAGGCTCGATCCGATTCTCCTTCTCCCCTTGAGGTTCACAAACTGTATGCCAGGAAGAAGATGATCACGAAGTTGATGGAGGAGAGGCTCCCGCCGAGGGCTCAAAGCATTCTCCGGGAGTTGGGCAGAGCCGGGGACGAGTTGAAATGCCCGGTATACGCAGTGGGAGGGTTCGTCCGGGACCTGTTGCTGAGAAACCATAACTTGGACGTGGATATTGTAGTAGAGGGGGAGGGCATCCGATTCGCCGAACATTTTGCCAAGAAACATGCTTGTAGGATCAGGGTTAACCGGCGGTTCGGAACGGCTTCTCTCCGATTGGCGGACAAGTTGAAGGTCGACATAGCCACTGCTCGGTTGGAATACTACGATTCTCCCGCTGCCCTTCCCACGGTGGAGACGAGCTCCATCAAGAAGGACTTGTATCGGCGGGACTTTACCATTAATACTCTGGCCATCAAATTGAATAGGGGGGCCTTTGGCGAACTGATCGATTTCTTCGGTGCCCAGAGGGATATTAAGGAGAAGGTAATCCGGGTACTCCATAATCTGAGTTTTGTCGAAGATCCAACGAGGGTTTTCCGGGCTATTCGCTTTGAGCAACGGTTTGGCTTCCAACTGGGCAAGCAGACCCAGAATCTGATCAGGAATGCCGTGGAGATGGGATTTCTAGAGCGCCTTTCGGGGCGAAGGATCTTTACTGAGCTGGTGCTCATCCTCAACGAAGAGGATCCGGTCCCCATCCTGCGGAGAATGGAGGATCTGGACCTACTGAAAGCCATCCACGTCAAAATCCCTTGGGGAAAAGAGACCGAGAGCCTCTTGGAGGCCATTAAGAGTGTCATATCGTGGTACGACTTGCTGTTCCTGGAAGGGGAGTGCGAGAGGTGGCAGGTCCATTTCTATGGTTTGATGGATTCCCTGGCGGAAAGAGAAGTCTTGGATGTTTGCCAGCGATTTTCGCTCTCGGAGAAGAACACGAGAAAGATCATTGGCGGAAGGCAGGAGGCCGAGGAGACCCTGGGGGAGATGGCCCGCAGATTGGACTCCAAGAAGAGGATTCGAAGGAGCGAAATGTACGAGCTCTTGGAACCCCTCTCAACGGAGGTGAAGCTCTTCATGATGGCCAAGACTGCTCAGAAAGAGACCAAACAGTGGATCTCCCTTTTCTTTACGAAGCTCCGGGGGCAGAAATCCCTGTTGAAGGGGAGGGATTTGATTCGGCTCGGTGTTAGGCCCGGCCCCCTTATGAAGGAGATATTGGCCGATCTCCTAAAGGCCCGTCTCGATCGACGTATCAAAACGAGGGACGACGAGATCAGTTACGTAAAGAGGACCTATATGGATCAAGGGAGAACGGTTTGATTGGGGGGCTATTTCGCCAAGGGGGGGCCATATGGCCTCATTGGTTCAGAAAATATTAATTTATGCCATTCCGACTCTGCTCGCCATAATCCTTCATGAGGTCGCTCATGGATGGGTCGCGGATCGGCTGGGTGATTCCACGGCGCGTTATTCGGGCCGGTTGACCCTGAACCCCGCGGCACACGTGGATTTCTTCGGCACAATCCTTTTGCCGCTGGTATTGCTCATTACAGGAGGCTTTGTATTCGGCTATGCCAAACCCGTGCCCATCAATCCTTATAATCTCCGGAATCAGAGGAGGGATATGATTTGGGTATCGCTGGCGGGCGTATTGACCAATTTGGCCTTAGCGGCCGCTTCCGCCATGGTATTTCGGTTCGTGGCTTCCGTCTCCCCGGGTTCATGGGGCCTTATTATAACTCCCCTCATGATGATGTTAATGGTTAGCGTCAGAGTCAACATAATTCTCGCCGTCTTCAACGCAATCCCCATCCCACCCCTGGACGGGAGTCGGGTTTTGGTCAATCTCCTGCCCCCGGAGCAATCCGCGGTGTTTTCGAGATTGGAGCCTTACGGGTTTCTTATCATACTCGCGCTGTTTTTTACGGGGCTGATCGACTTTATCTGGCCTATCGTACGGTTATTCATGACCCTCCTTTTGGGTCCTTATATGATATAAGGAAAGCGCCTCGCTCTGTTCCATGGTTACGAGGGATTCATATACCGTAAAATTAGAGGTTTTCGAGGGCCCTCTGGACCTCCTCTTGCACCTCATTAAGAGGGACCACGTGGACATATACGATATCCCTATCGCCACGATTACAGACCAATACTTGAATTATCTGAGCATGATGAGGAGCCTCAACTTAGATGTGGCTGGTGAGTTCCTCTTGATGGCGTCGACCTTGCTCCAGATAAAATCGAAGATGCTGCTCCCCTCGCCGCCCGAAGAGGAGGAAGAGGAGGAGGGCGACCCGAGGGCAGATCTGGTGAACAGGTTGCTGGAATACCAGAAATACAAGGAAGCGGCTGCCCAACTCAATGAGAGGGGTATCTTGGATAGGGATACCTTCCTGCATGGAATTCAGGCGGAGGAAACTGAGGATGGCGGGCTTGTTGAGGTCGGGGTTTTCGAGCTGATTGAGGCCCTCAGGGATATCTTGAGTCGGGCCACCCCTGAGGCCGTCTATGATGTCACCTTGGATCGGATCACGATAGAGGAACGGATCGCCCTAATCCTCGAGGCGGTCAAATCCCAAGGGAGGAGGCTTGTCTTCGCCTCGCTCTTTTCTGAGGCGTCTTCCAAGGAGGATGTCATTATCACATTCCTCGCCCTCTTGGAACTGATAAGAATGAGGATGATAAAAGTTTATCAAAGGGCTCCATTCGGCCCGATAGAGATTTTCGCCTTATCGGAGGCCTAGGGGAGGGGGGATACCCATGAGAAGAATTGTCGTCATTGTTGGTTTACTCATCGGGGGCTTCATCGGGGACCCCTCGGCTGCGGAATTACCCCACGTGAAGGAGCTGATGGTGGTGGGCAGCGGGCAGGTGGTTGAAGGGGACATTGGAAAAGCTCGCCAAGACGCAATCGTGAATGCGCTCAGGGAGGCGGTACGGATCTCTCTCCTGGATTTTATTCCGTCAGTCGCGCTTGAGGGGAATGCCGAAGCCCTGGATACGGAGATCTTCAACCGTGTAACCGGGTATGTGCAAACCTTCAAGATCCTCTCCGAGACTGGGAGGGCTGACAGACATGAGGTGCTGTTGCGAGCTCAAATCGACCTTCATAAATTGAGGGATACGCTGTCAGTAATGGGTTTATTGGAGGAGAAGGTTACCGAGGAGGAGGTTGTCAGCGTCAGAGTGGTCCTGGCCGGTGTCTCCCGGTATCCTTGGTACCAAGCATTCGAGGATTTCCTCAGGGAGGGCCTTGAGTTCGTTAGGGGGGTGCGGCTTCGGTCGGTGATGACGGGAGAGCTGACCCTGGACGTCGAAATGATCGACGGCATCACACACCTTCTGGAAGCCCTGGCAACAAGGGAGTTTGAGGAATTCACCCTGGAGGTTGATCAGGGCCTCGGGGATCAGATTATGGTTCGCTTTAGGCCAAGGGAAACATCAGGATCTTAGGGGTCCTTCGATTTCCCCCTTTGAACATTAAGGCGAGGAAAGGAGTATTCCATGAGAAAGCATCCTGTACTTTTAGGTCTCATTATCGTCGGGGTTATTCTCGGAGTTTTCCTCCTATCGATCCTTTTTTTCAGCCGATTGGGAGAAGAAAAAGGTTTCGCCCTTGGAGATAAGATCGCCGTGGTGGATATCAAAGGGGTGATCACCGGTTCGAGGAACATCGTCGAACAGATAGATACCTATACGCGGGATGACGGTGTCAAGGCAATCATCCTGAGAATCAATTCCCCGGGAGGTGGCGTCGGTCCTTCTCAGGAGATTTATCGGGAAGTCCTTAAGGCCAGGGAGAAAAAGAAGATCATCGCCTCGATGGCATCTGTGGGTGCATCGGGGGGATACTACGTCGCCTGTGCCTCCGACCTCATCGTGGCAAACCCGGGAACCATTACGGGGAGCATCGGGGTGGTGATGGAATTCTCAAATGTAGAGGAGTTGCTGAAGAAGATAGGATTACGGAGCTACGTGATTAAAAGCGGTAAACATAAGGATATTGGATCCCCATTGAGGGAGATGACGCCCCACGAGAAGTCGATCCTTCAAGGCGTTATCGATAGCGTACACAGCCAGTTCGTTCGTGCAGTCGCTGAAAGCAGGAACATAGAGGAAAGTAAGGTAAGGGAGATCGCCGATGGGCGAATCTTTTCAGGGGAACAGGCGAAGGAATTGGGGCTGGTTGACAGGCTTGGAGGCCTTCAGGACGCCATTGAAATAGCGGCTGAAATGGTGGGGATCAAGGGGACGCCAACGGTGATCTACCCGAGGAGGAAATTATCCCTCTACGAATTGTTCTTCAAAAAATCCGTCCGCATCCTTATGGATGAGGTTTGGCACCGGGAATATCAGATCAGTTACTTGATGTATTCCTCGTGAATCTTCTTTATATCCTCCCAGGCTTCTCTCTTCTTGTGGGGATTCCTCAAGAGGAATGCCGGATGATAGGTGGGCATCACCTTCATTCCGCGATACTCGTGAAACCGCCCCCGCAGTTGGGAGATCTTTTCCGCAGTCTTAAGCAGGGTTTGGGCCGCAAAGCTTCCCAAGGCGCAAATGATTTTGGGCTGGATGATCTCCAGCTGTTGCCCGAGGAAGGGTTCACAGGTGGCGATCTCGTCCTGCTGAGGGTTTCGGTTGCGGGGAGGCCGACATTTAATGATATTGGTAATGTAGACCTCTTCCCTCGTGAGGCCAATGGCGTTGATTATTCGGGTTAGGAGTTGCCCGGCCTTACCGACGAAAGGCCTTCCCTGTCGGTCCTCATCCTCTCCCGGTGCTTCACCGACAAATACCAACGTGGCCTTTTCGTTTCCCTCACCAAAGACGATATGTCGCCTCGTCAGATGAAGTTTGCACCGCTTACATTCCCCCAACTCCCTCCTCACCGCGCCTAAGGTGAGCCGAGGATGAGGGAGCTTACCGGGAGACCGGGGGAAGAATTCCGTCCCAAGGCTCCTTTGATATGCTACATAATGCTTTAGATCTCCTATGACTCGGATGAATTGGTCCTTTGCGTTATCCATGGAATTGGTCAAGGGTACCGGTTCCGGAGTTTCCTGATTTTTGTTGGCAGGATTTCTGTAATCTTTTGATTTCATAAGAGATTCTGTTTTTCTCGAGAAGATTGAAGAGGCTCCGGTACCTGTTTCGCTTTTTGGCATAATACCCCTTCAATTCCGCCCCGTCAACTTCAGTGTTCCGTACGAGGATGAATGTCAAATACCAAATGCCAAAGTTCAAATGACAAATGGCAATGAGTTGGTTGGTTGTATTGGTTTGATTAGTTTTATTGGTTAAATCAGAAGATCCAAATGTCAAATGACAAATAACTGGTAACGAACACCAAGTAACGGATCCCAAACACGAACCACGCTTCACGAGCAAAAAACATGTGAGCACGACCACGATCTTCTAACGCGGTCTGCCGTTCGACTTCTTTCTTGTTTTTACCGCGGTCATCCGTCCGCGGTCTTCGGTCCTAATGATCACGGACACGGACAACGGACACGAGAGGAAAATGTCAAATGCCAAAACCCATGGAACTCAAACCGTGGGAGGGATTCCGTCATCAATTACCATTGCAAAACACTTCCCAATAGTTTATTTTACTGTGGTATCGCCTTTCCCCTTTCCTGAGGGGAGCGGAGCAATTGATGGAGTACTCACGATGAAATGTCGAAGCTGTGGAGCAACAAATAGGAAGGATTCGAAATTCTGTAAGCAGTGTGGCGCCAACCTCAACATCAACCTCACTTGTCCTCGTTGCCACTTCGAAAACCCGTTGGATTCCGCCTACTGCACACAGTGCGGGATGAGGCTCTCCGTTCAGAAAGGACTAAAGGGTACCCAGAAACGGTGCCAAAGTTGTGGCTATCTCAACGATATTGATGCCGCATACTGCTATTACTGCAATCAGAAGATCATGGAGGATTTCCCGGAATAGAACCTCTTGGTATGAGCGCCGGGAATTCCATTCTGAGGGAGGAGGGCTTTAAACGCATGAGTGGGTTGGTGGGTGGAGGGAATCGTTTCGGGCAGTTTCCGTCGCGATAGGAGAAAGATGGTTTCACGAAAAAGGAGCGGGGCGGAAGGGAGGAGAAGGAAATGAAGGGTAAGTGGATTTATCCGTTGGTTCTCCTACTCTGTTTGTGGGGATGTGCCGGGAACCGTACCTTTTGGATGGATATCCGCTATATGCCAGGACCCTCGGTTGAGAAGGCCGAACGGGGAGAGGTCGTGGCGGTTAATCCCTTCAAGGATGTTAGCGGAGATGGGACCCGGCTTGGAGATTGGACGCGGCCAAGGGGTCAAGTCGATACGTTCATGGCTTCCAAACCGGTGGATCAAGCGGTCACCGAGGCTATATCGAATTATTTCCGTTCACGAGGGTATCGAGTCGTTCCCCATGTGGGTTGGGACCTGAAGCCTGGGAGCCTTTCCCGTATTCCAGCGGATTTAGTGGTTGGAGGTGAGGTTATCCAGTTGAAAAGCGAGGCCTGGACCACCGTGCGGACAAAGGTGAAGGTCCACGTTCAGCTTCAAATTCACCTGGGCAGGGTTGCTGAGAGAAAGGTATTGAGCCAAAAAATGGAGATCTCAAAGGAGATACTGGGGGTTACATCGAGGCCGGAAAGGATCGAGGAAACCCTCAACAAGGAACTCTCAGAGGCTATTGACAGGGTCTTCCAAGGTATACTGTGAGTTCCCGGCTTTGCGAAGGTAATGGGAATGATATGGAACGGAAGCATTTTGCATGGATGCTCATCATTTTTCTCATCATCCTTTCCTTCTACCTCTTCTACGTGGTTATCTCGCCCTTCCTCGTTCCCATCGTCTGGGCCATGATCTTGGCCTTCGTATTCTATCCCGTTTACCGAAGGTTGAACCATCGGTTGAAGGGGAGGAAATCGCTCTCCGCCCTGGTGATGACGGCTTTTGTCGTGATCCTCATCGTATTCCCCTCTGTATATATCCTTTCGATGTTAACCCACGAGGCCATTAGTGCCTATGCCTTCTTCGAAAATGGGTTGAACACGGGGCGATTTCAGTCGATCTTGGAGCTGAAGGACCACCCCTTTATCCAGGGGTTGTGGAATCAGCTCAACCAGTACGTTGACCTCTCCGAAATCGATCTCAATTCCCTTTTGCTCGAAAACGTGAGGAGGGTGAGCACCTTCGCCATCAACCAGACTTCGAAGATCATAAAGGGATTCTCCTTTATCATCGTCAATTTCTGCCTGGTTACCATTTCCCTGTACTACGTCTTCAAGGATGGTGATCAATTGCTCAGAAAAATACGCGAGGCAATCCCTTTAGTTCCTCAAGACAGGGATTTGCTCTTCTCCCGTTTGGAGGAGATGGTCTATGCGACCATCTATGGGGGAATATTCGTTGCCATTCTCCAAGGCTTTTTGGGAGGGTTCGCCTTCTGGTTTTTGGGGCTCTCTTCCCCGGTTTTTTGGGGAACGGTTATGGTCTTTCTCTCCTTTTTGCCCATTGTTGGCCCCTTTTTGGTATGGGGACCCGTCGTCGTCTATTTCTTCTTCCAGGGGTCGATCTTGCAGGGAATCCTGCTCCTGGCCTGGGGAGGAGCCGTGGTAGGCCTGTCTGATAATTTCCTCCGTCCAATCCTCATCAGCAAGAGGACGAAGCTTCATACGATGCTCTTGTTCTTCGGCGTGCTGGGAGGAATAAAGAGCTTCGGATTGCTCGGTTTGATAGTAGGTCCCCTCGTGGTCACCATCTGTATCACTATCCTGGATATCTATTCGGAGAAGGCTGCTCAAACTGCCCCGTCAGGCGTTTGAGGGAATCGGAGGCAATGGATGAGGAGCGCGCTGGTCTCTCTACTCATTCCCATCGTTCTCATTGGATGTGCAAAAGTGACCAAGGAGGTGAAGGCGCCAGAGAGGCCCCTGGTCCTGGTGGAGGGGAATGATGTTCCCGCCTTCGAGGATGACTTGGACAGGGAATCGTTGAGGAATGCCATCAGTTGGAGCATGGATTTTTTGCGCAGGCTGCCGGAAGATCGCCTCTTTGAGTACGGGGAAGACCAATATTCAACCGATCACCTCATCAAATCCATGGAGACCTTTCTCTATCTCTTGGATGAGGCCGAAGACATGGAAGAGCTGGCCGATCTCGTCCGGCAGCGGTTTAACGTTTACCAATCCGTTGGATTGGATAGTCGAGGAACCGTGCTTTACACCGGGTACTACGAACCTATCCTTGAAGGAAGCCTCGTTCCCAATGAGAAGTATCGGTGGCCCCTGTATCAGAGGCCGGACGATTTAATGGAGATCAACCTGGAGCTCTTCCATCCCAGGTTCAAGGGGGAAAGGATTGTTGCCCGTTACGATGGGAGTCGGGTTGTGCCCTATTTCAACAGGGAAGAGATCGATGGCAACGGAGTGCTGTCGGGAAGGGGATTGGAGATCGCTTGGCTGGCAGATGCCATCGATGCCTTCTTCCTTCAGATCCAGGGATCGGGGCAAATCGTTCTTGAGGATGGAGCCCGCATACGGGTGAACTACTCGGCATCCAATGGGAGGCCGTATCGAAGTATTGGAGGGCTTCTCATCGAGCAGGGGATCATCACGAGGGAGGAGATGAACATCCCCCGGTTGAAGGAATACTTGAGGGAAAACCCGGGCAAAAGGGAGGAAATCCTCAATTACAATGAAAGCTACGTCTTCTTTAGGGTGGTAGAAGAGGGGCCGTTGGGCAACATCGAGGTTCCCCTTACCGCTGGCCGCTCCATTGCCACTGATTCCAGATTGTTCCCCAGGGGTGCTCTCGTTTACATCTCTGCCGAAAAGCCGATTATCGATAACTCGGGTACCATCGTAGGCTGGGTCCCCTTTTCAAGGTTCGCATTCAACCAGGATACGGGGGGCGCCATCAGAGGGCCTGGAAGGGTGGACCTTTTCTGGGGAAGCGGCGAGGCGGCGGGGATCCCGGCCGGACATATGAAAGCCGAGGGGAAGCTCTATTTCCTCGTGGAGAAGTAATCTAACGGTCTCCGGATGTGTGGCTACATTGGGGGACATCGCCTTTTGAATGGAGTGGCCTGCAGCAGGGTTTTATCGAATATGTATGAGTTTATGAAACACCTCATCGTCAACGTCGATGATGAGGAGAGGAGTGTGTCACAGGGAAAGTAACCGCGAAAATCCCCTCGCCCTTGATCCCATCTCGCCATCCAAATATCTTCTATTCCTCTCACCGATTCACCCGGATGGTGGTGTGCTTTCTTCTCGTTCATTTCCCAGCCAATCGACTATTCGGTGAATCATGGGAAAGGAGGATGCTCGGGCTTATTGCCGTGGAATTTGTCCGATTGGCATGTGAATTGCTAACTCATTCCCGTGAGGGTTCAAAAACGGCGTCGTAGATTTTGTTACTGAGCGGGCGGGATTTTACATTGTCAGTTCGTCAGGAGGAGGTCCATGAGGTTCAATAAGGGAGATAGAGTCCGCCATCGGGGGCTTAGGTGGCTTTCCGGAACAGTAGAGGAGATCTATGAGGCCTTAAGGGCCCATTCAGATGAAGGTCGGTACTATCTCTATAAGGTATCCCTGGAGCGGGGTAATTATTACATCGATCGAGGATGTGAATGGGAACTCAGTCCTGGTGAGCGGGAGCATTTGGACGGCCTGTCCGCCCTCGAGGCGGAGTTGAGGGGTTCTGTGTCGCCCGAATTGGATTAGCCTCATGGATCTATTCCTTAGCTCATCTCGACAGGGATCTTAGTTTCGCGACTTTTCCACGCCCAGCCTCTTTTTTCCCTCTATGCCTTGAGGTTCGAAAATCCCACGTACTTCTCTAGCCACTCTTTATCCGTCAGTTGGGAGCATTTCCGGAGTTTCCTGAGTTTTAATGCTTTTCAACGGTGAACCCGCTTGTCCCTTCGCTCAGAGTTCGTGTTCGTGTCCGTGATCATGAGGACCGAAGACCGCCGACGGCAGACCGCGTTAGAGGATCGTTTTCGTGCCCGCATGTTTCGTGCTCGTGCTCGTGATTCGTCACTCGGTGTTCCTTATCAGTTATTTGCCGTTTGTGATTTGGATTTCGATTTTGACATTTGAGCTTTGAAATTTGACATTTCCCCTCCGGCCTTTCGCCTCAAACCTCTTTCGGCTTTCCCTGACTGCACCACCGCAGAACCGCAATTCGCGCTCAGAGCTCCTTTTCCGAATTCCCAGATGTCTAAATTTTGCCCGTGCACAACCGCCTTCCCCAAAAAGTCGGGAAATCCAGGAGGATTTTCATTGACTCAGCGGGGAAGGTCTTGTAACATATTACCCGTTGGATGAGAGGCTTTCCCCATGCATATCAGCACCTTTCCCGTTTTGACGGGGACCCGGGAAGCCCTTCAGGAGTTGATAAAGGAAGTGCCGAGAACAACGGGGATACTGCTGAAGCCTGGTGAGAGCACCTTGTGGCTGCAGTTTTTTTGCATATTTTCCTTTTTTTACTTGATCTTCTCAATAAATACTTGTATCATTACTGAAAATATTGGAGAGGGGGATTGATTCTCAAAGAAAGGAGGGATGTAGAGTATGAGGCGGAATTCTTACTTTGTTAGAGTGCTTGGGCTCGCGGCCATTGCTGCATTTGTGGTTGTCTTCGCCTTCGGCTGTGCCACAACCGAGCAAGTAAAAAAGGCTCAGGCAACCGCTGACGAAGCCTTGAGAGTGGCCAGAGATGCAGAGGGCAAGGCGGACTCAGCAGTGATAAAAGCCGGGGAATGCGAAGAAGCCGCCAAGAAAGCTAGTGCCGAAGCCGACCGAGCAGCCTCTGCAGCTACGAGGGCGGTTGCGGCAGCCGATCGGGCGGAAGATGGCGCCAATAGGGCGGATGCAGCTGCAACGAGAGCTGAAGCGGCGGCCGATCGGGCGGAGGCGGCTGCGGCCAGATGCGAGGCGGCCTTTAAAAAACGCATGATGAAAAAATAATGGTGATGATGGACCATCATGGGTTCATCGAGATTGGGGGTTTGCCGATAGGTCCATACTCCTCCTGAGAACGAAGCTTATCGGCAAACTCTTTTTCCTCCAACGTAATGTCAACGGGCATCCCCTTTTGTTCAACCAGGGCGATGGCGAATTTCTGAAGATTCACCCGCTCTTTCAATCCCTTCTGTTCCAGCTGAGCGAAGCCGTAGTGAAGTAGATCCGGGGTTTGATGATAGATGTCCTCGTGGGCCTCGACGAAGATCCTCGTCCCTTTGAACCCGAATTTGATGGGTTCATAAATGATCTCGACCGGCATCCCAATTCTGACTAAAGGATAGAGGTTTCTGATATCCTCCGGATAGAGCCTTATACACCCATGACTCACCAGGCGGCCCACACCCCATGGAAAATCGGTGCCATGAATTCCATATCCATGGCGGGAGAGGGAAATCCAATGTGTCCCGAGGGGATTTTCAGGCCCAGGGGGAACTATTGCCCTTCCATCATATTTTCGACGGATGCTGGGTGGGATGTGCCATGTGGGATTCTCCACTTTTCCAGCGACCCTGAAGGTCCCAAAGGGCGTCTTTCCGTCCAATACCCCGATTCCCACGGGATAGGTCCTCACCATTCGTATCGATTTGAGGAAGAAATAGAGCCTCATCTCGGGGACATTAATGACAATACCCTCGTGTTGAGTTTTTGGGAGTATCCACCGAGTGGGAATTTTGAGCTTTACCCCTGTAGGGGGAATCCATGGATCCAGTTCCCGGTAAAGGGCCTTCAGCTCCCAGTAACCGAGGCCATAGGTCCTCGCTATGTCCAATAATGTCTCCTTCGGCTGGATGATGTGATCCCGTTCGCCTCCCACCACCGTCCAAGCTCTTGAGCCGGTGTTTCCGGTCCCTTTGGGTATGAAATAGAAAAATGCCCCCGAGGCCGATAACGAGGATGGGAAGCCATAGGAGGAAATGAAGAAGAGAATGATTCCGAACAGTGAGTTTCTTGCTTTCATTCCATTTTTGCATCATATATTATCATGGATAATCCCCAGCTTCCAGGGGAATGTGGGCAATAGACCAGAAAGCCCTAAAACGCCGGAACAACGGTGTCTCGGAGTTTCCTCAATTTTTGTAGGGAACACCGTTGTTCATGAGCAGAATTTAGATACCTGGGAATTCGGAAAAGGAGCTCTGAGGGAGAGTTAAACCCTATGGGACGATGGAATCGTCGAAAAAATATGTTTGAGTGGCGAGGAGCGACTTTTCCGGAGGTCTCGGGTCACATCACGAGCACTGAAGCGAGGGGACAACGGTGTTCTCTTGAGAAAAACAGAATCTATTATGAAATCAAAAGGGTAGGGAAATCCTTCCAATAAAAATCAGGGAACTCCGGTCACATGATTCTTATTTGAAGGGGGACGGGGGATGAAGGGGAGGAGAGGAATTCATTACGGGTGGATCGTGATCACGATGGGGCTGCTGACAACCATCGGTGCCCATGGTTTCGGGCGATTCGCATATTCCATGATCAATCCGAGCATGATTGATGGTTTGGGTTTGTCCTACACGGAGGTCGGAAACCTTGCGGCGGGCAACTTCGTCGGCTACCTGATTCTCGCCATCGTCGGTGGTTTCCTGGCGGCCCAAGTGGGGCCGAGAATCGTCATCAGTCTCTCCCTTGCTCTCATGGGCATCACCATGATCTTGACAGGCCTGGCCCAGACCTACGGTTTTGCGCTTGTCATGCGGACACTGACAGGTCTTGGCAATGGGGGAGCGTATGTCCCCGCCATGGCACTTGGGTCGATCTGGTTTTCGGCCCGCAAGAGGGGACTCGCCACGGGGATAGTGACAGCGGGTATCGGCATCGGATTCGCCCTTTCAGGCACGATCGTCCCCCCTATGCTATCCGCTTATGGGGCAGAGGGCTGGCGATCCTGCTGGTATTACCTTGGGGTCATCGTTCTCGTTCTGGCAGGAATCACGTGCGGTTTTCTCAGAAATAGGCCGAAAGACCTGGGGCTGAAACAGTTAGGTTCAGACGCACCGGAGGACAAATCGGGAGGGCCAAAGCCTAAGGGACTTGAGTGGGGAAAGATCTACAAAATCGGATCGGTGTGGCATCTCGGGGTTGTCTATTTCATGTATGGATTTTCCTATATCATCTACATCAACTTCTTTGCCACCTTTCTCGTCAAAGAGATGGGGTGGACAAATAGTGAGGCGGGTAGGCTTTTCACGTTTCTCGGCTTGCTAAGCATCTTCTGCGGCCTTCTCTGGGGAGGAATTTCTGATGTTATTGGGAGAAAGGGTGGGGCAGCCCTGGCCTATGTGACTTTGGCTATATCCTATGGAATTTTTGCCCTGTTCCGTTCACCCGGAGCTTTCTATGTTTCCGCCGTTTTTTTCGGCCTGACGGCATGGGCCATACCTACCATTATGGCCGCAGCGGCAGGAGACTATGTCGGCCCAAGGTTGGCACCTGCCGGGCTGGGTTTTATCACGTTATTCTTCGGTATTGGACAGGCAATTGGACCGTCTGTAGGTGGTCTTCTCGCGGATATGAGCGATTCCTTTGCCCTCGCCTTTGCCCTCGCCTCCGGTGTTTCGGTGATCGGGATAGTAGGATCTGTCACATTGAGGAAACCTCGGGGAGAGGCCTGAAATCCCTAAAAAACGTTTGACAAAAAGGGCCCAAATCAATAAGGTTGATTAGCGGAAACGGAGAAAACGTGTCACTTCCTTGGAGGTAGTTATGAGCGATGACCAAGTCGATAGAAGAAAGGGTAGTCGAAGGCAATCCGATATCTTCATCAAGAAGCTATCGGATGAGCTGGACATTATTGTCGATATCCTGGACGGCAAACTCGATGATACCGCAAGGGAGATCCTTGAGGTGAGGAAGCTTCAATTTCAATTGGGCCGGAGGAGAGACGATCGCGAAACCGAAGCCGAGATCATGAGGAAACTGGAGAGGATATCCAAGTCACTGTTGGACCTGGTCCAACCGGTGAGGTGAACTATCAGGGCCCCGAATTCATTTCCTCGATATGTGCTCGTAAGGGGCAATGTAAGGTTTTGGCCGCTGGAGAAGGGTTGGGGTTGATGAATCTATGGGAAATGGGATACCCTTCTATTTGGATAAGCTGGCCGAATACATGGAACCGGGGATCGAACAGTATGTGCAGCAAATCAGAGAGAAAATCCAACTGGAGAGGTTGGTAAAGAGCGGGGAGAAGGGCCCTGGATATGTCCATTGATACTTTCGCAGTCGTCGGACAGAGGGAGCACCATGGAATGGGGTAAGATTAGGCAGGGGGTGAGATCAAGATTCGGATTTGCCGTAGCCATCGCCGTCATCTCTTTTGTCGCCATTTTCGGCTTCGGGTTTATGGCATTCATGGCGGAGAGGGATGTTATGATTAAGAACACTACCATTCGGGGGCATAGTATAGCCAAAATTCTGTCCATCTTGAACGAAGATGCTGCAATCAATCAGGATCCGAAATTACTGGAGAGGTATACAGGGGAAATTGGAAGGGAGAGGGACATCGTTTTCATCGAGATCACTGAGGGAGATCGGCTCATCGCCCGTTATCGGGATAACGGGCAGTTCTCCCAGCAGGCCATTCGGAGGGTTTCTCGCCCGTTGGTTTACCATGGGGAGAACAGAGGTATTATCCAAGTCGGTTTCTCCATAGAACAGGCAAATGAGAACATGCATGAGATCAAGAAGATCACCATCATCGTCGGGATACTGGCTCTCTCCTTTTTCGTGAGCTACTTCATCTTGCTGTTATGATGGGTTCTGGGGAATGGGGGAGACAATGGATAAGCTAACAGAGGTTCAACTGAAATTGCAAAAGGTGGGATGTCCTCGGTGTTTTAACACTCGATTAGACCTCGTCCTGCGGTGCGACTTAGGCCAAGATGGATGTATATATACGGCCAAATGCCTGCATTGTGGAAATGTCTTCGAGGTGAACACGAAGAGCAAGACCGTTGAAGAATTAGAGCCTGAACTGGAGAAAAAGATGAAGACGAACGGGTGCCCCAAGTGCGGAGAAAAAGGCCTGCAGGTGAATTTTAGTTGCGATTTGTCCTCTCAGGATTGCCTTCATGTTCTAACGTGTCAAACCTGTGGTCATGTCTTTTCAGGGAAGGGCTAAGGGTTATATCAGGCCGATAGAAGAAGGGCCGTGCGCATTCTTACATGGAGACGATTGAATGGGAAAGGGGTGAGCTTTTCGAGGTCTAGAGGGATTTAACCAGGGGCAGCTGTGATGTCGCCCAAACTACACGGGAAACCAATATCCCCTCAGTTTATGGATAAAAGGGCGGACGGTTATTTTTTTAGTACTTCTATTTTCTTTCATATTAATAAACCAGAACTTGTTAACATCGAAAAGGAAGAGGGTTGAGTGGGGAATCTCGTGTGGCCGCAGAAGGAAAATTTCCCCGTAATCCGGATGGTTAATCATGGGGCCCGTGACCTTTTTCACGTTTTGTCGATACTTTTTCTGTGCTATGTAGCCTCCACCGAGGCATGGGCCTTTTGAGACATACTGTTGATCCACCATTTCCTCCTTCCTTATCAGAGCATTTATGCGGTCGGCGACTTTCCTTGGGATTTGCGTTTCGCTTTTTGGTTAGCAAAACGCATGCCACCTCCTCAATTGCAAAAATCATACGGATTTATACGATCTAGGGGAAAAACATGGGGAGTAGCCCCGAAACACGAAAAAAATTTGTGAAAAGGAAGACATTTTTTGTCAGGCACTACCCATGAGCGGAAAAGTTTCTCTGAAAATTCCTCGCGGTTGACCGTGGGATAAAACTCTGCCATAATTACCTCAACGAGGGACTGTTCGGCCAGCGTAACTAAAAATTTCAGCATTTCGGTCGCCTCCGGCAAAATCGATGGGCCTGGCGGCTGGAAAGGGAGTTGTTGGTGGAAGAAAGGGAGAGTTGAAGATGGGGGAATTTGAGGAAAAAGGGGATATTGATTTGAATCGGGTTTTTACGGAGAATGGCAGGGATCTGAACCAGCTCTTTCCCGACATTTCCCTTAAGAAATTCCTGAAGGAGGTTGAGGAGAACAAGAAGGAAATAGAGACATTCCTCAAAGCCCTGGAGGTTGAGGATGAGGGGGACGAGTAATGGAGGGGAGGAGCGGAATTCGGTGTCCCAAGTGCGATTATGAGTTTCCGACTTCGATTTGTGATTCCTGTGGTGCCGAGAACTTGCGGGAATCCTCTTACTGTTGTCAATGTGGAGGGGGACTTATTGCAAAGGAGACTTCGACCTCCGTCGATTGGGAGAATAGGAGGCTGTGCAGCGACGGAAACTGCATTGGCGTTATCAATGAGGAAGGGGTGTGCAACATCTGTGGGAAGCCATACACCGGCGAGCCCGAATGAAGGGGAGGTAAAGCAGATAACCCACTTAAAAAGTTAGCCAAAATCCACCGTCTAATTTAGGTATCGAGAGTGAAATCAGCAGGTTATGGAGTATTCCTGATCACCAGCGAGGTATTAGATGCAAGGCGCCGAGGAGCGACGGCTGAGGCGTATGGAGCAATACGCCGCAAGGAGGAGCGATCGAAGGCAACGCCGCAGATGATGCCTTGATGGTGGATCAGGGTTAGACGATATTGACAGGGAGGAAACGAGTAGTTACATTTCTTAGTATAGGGTTTATACAGCTTGTTCAAGGGGGTTTTTATGATCTTTGCGCCTAGCGGAGCCGACAAAGCGAACAAGGAAGGTGAGGAAAAGGTTCACGTTCCTCAGGAGCTTCCCATTTTGCCGTTGCGGGGGACCGTGCTTTATCCAGAGCTGATATTGCCGATCATGGTCGGCAGGAAAAGGTCGGTCAAGCTAATTGACGAAGCCATGGAGAGGGATAGAATCATCGGGGTCGTGGCTCAAAAGCGATCGGAGATCGAGGAGCCAAAGGAGGACGAGCTTTACCGATTCGGCGTGGCGGCCCTCATACTCAGGATGATTCGTGAAGTGGATGGGAGCCAGCGGGTCATTGTCCAAGGCATTTCGCGGATACGAATAGATGAGTATACGCAGAGGGACCCTTATTTTAGAGCAAGGATCGAAGCAGTTGAGGAGGGATTGCCTCAGGGCGTCGAAATCGATGCGATAATGATGAATTTGAAGGGCCTTTTCCAGAAGGCCGTTGAATTGGCGCCCTACCTTACGTCGGAGTTGGGGACGATGATTAACAATATCAAATCACCGGTGATTCTAGCCGACCTCATCGCCTCCAACTTAAACATCAACGCATCGGAAAAGCAACGGATCTTGGAGATGACCGATACCCAAGAGAGGCTCAACCAGGTTCACCTCTTGTTGAACCGAGAGGTTCAAGTATTGGAGCTCGGGAACAAGATCCAATCCCAGGTAAAGGAGGATATGGATAAGACCCAGAGGGAGTACTATCTGAGGGAGCAGTTGAAGGCCATCAAGAAGGAGCTGGGTGAGCTCGATGAGCATACAGCCGAGATTAAGGAATTGAAGGAGCGAATCGCCAAGGCCAAGATGCCATCCGAGGCCCTCAAGGCGGCCGAAAAGGAGTTGGACAGGCTTTCCAAAATCCCCCCTGCCTCGGCTGAATACACGGTTGCGCGAACCTACCTAGATTGGCTCACTGAGCTTCCTTGGTCCAACAGTACCAAGGACAACTTGGAGATTTCCAATGCCCACAGGATACTGGAGGAGGATCATTATAACCTGGAGAAGGTTAAGAAGCGGATCCTGGAATACCTGGCCGTCAGGAAGCTGAAGGACGACATGAAGGGGCCCATCCTCTGCTTTGTCGGGCCTCCGGGGGTTGGGAAGACCTCCCTTGGGAAATCCATTGCCCGGGCGATGGGCCGCAAGTTTGTTCGGATATCGTTGGGTGGGGTAAGGGATGAGGCGGAGATCAGGGGCCATAGAAGAACCTATGTCGGAGCCTTGCCGGGGAGGATCGTTCAGGGGATCAAGAGGGCCAGCTCCAACAATCCCGTTTTCATGCTGGACGAGGTGGATAAGATCGGGATGGACTTCCGTGGGGATCCTTCATCGGCCCTGCTGGAGGTCTTGGATCCCGAGCAGAACTTTTCATTTTCGGATCACTATATCGACGTTGGATTCGACCTTTCCAAAGTGATGTTCATCACCACCGCCAATGTCCTGGAGACGATTCATCAGACCCTCAGGGATAGGATGGAGGTACTTGAGCTTCCGGGATACAGCGAATATGAGAAACTGATGATCGCAAAGGAGTTCCTCATCCCAAAACAGTTCGAGGAGCACGGCCTTAAGGAAGAACATATCGAGTTCAAGGACGACGCCGTTACCACCATCATAACCTCGTACACACGTGAAGCAGGGGTGAGGAATTTGGAGAGGGAGATTGCGGCCGTATGCAGGGGAGTCGCTAAGGAAGTGGCCGAGGGCAAAACGGAAAAGACGGTTATCGATTCGGAAATCCTCCATAAGTTCCTTGGACCAGTAAAGTTTTTCCCGGAAGTGGCCGAGAGGACAGCCGAAGCAGGAGTGGCTACAGGCCTCGCCTGGACCCCCACTGGGGGGGATATCATTTTTGTGGAGGCGACGAAGATGAGAGGGGAAAAGGGGTTAACCCTGACCGGCCAATTGGGAGATGTGATGAAGGAATCGGCCCAGGCTGCCCTGAGCTTCGTCCGATCTAAGTCCAAGGAGTTGGGAATTAAGGAGGATTTCTACGACAAGACCGACATTCACATCCACGTTCCCGCCGGAGGCATTCCAAAGGATGGTCCTTCCGCCGGATTGACCATATTCGTCGCTTTAACCTCGCTCTTTACCAAAAGGCCCGTTAGAAGTGATGTCGCTATGACGGGGGAGATAACCCTCAGGGGATTGGTTCTCCCTGTGGGAGGCATCAAGGAAAAGGTCTTGGCGGCAAAGCGTGCTGGTATCCAGACCATCATTCTTCCCAAGAAGAACGAGAAGGATCTGGAGGAGATTCCCAAAAGGATTAAGAAGGAGATGGAGTTCAAGTTCGTCCAGAAGATGGATGAGGCCATAGATTTGGCACTTACCTCGTGATTTCCCAATTTCCCAGCGGGCGCACTTTCACCCTTCCTTGGGGAGAAGACACCAACCACAAAACCTAAGGGCAGCTCCGCTCTATAGCGCTCTCTAACCTCCGGCTTTCTTTCCCTTTTGGCATTTGAGCTTTGGCATTTGGCATAGACTCTCGTGCTCGTGAACCGTGTCCGTTAGTTTCGTGTCCGTGCTCGTTGTCCGTGTTCGTAGAGCCTGTTTCGCGCTCAGAGCTCGTTTTTCCGCTCTCCCAGAGATTTTCAACTTTGACATTTTGCCTTCCGCCTCCCCCCTCAAACCTCAGGCCTCTGGCTCTCTTTCCCCTTTGTGACTGCAGCACCGCAGCACTGAATAATGTTCGCTCCAGGGAACATGGTCAACAACCGGTGGCGAAATGGAAGCCTAGAAGGGTACCCCACTTCTCGAGCAGATTTCGCTCATGAACGCTGGCGTTCTCCTTAGACTCCGGAAACTCCAGCCGGCGTTCAATTGACGACCAACCCCCGTTGAATTTATAATGGTATGATATGATGAGGAGAAAAGAGCCACGGGTGATTTTGTTTGCGGGAAAAGGCGGTGTCGGGAAGACCAGCATTGCGGCGGCTACGGCCATCAGTTGCACCCGCATGGGTTACAGGACGCTGATCATGTCGCTGGATGCCGCCCATAGCCTTTCGGACATTTTCGACCTGAAAAAGGGGTTGATGGATAAGAGCAAGGGGGAGCCAATTGAAGTCGACCGAAATCTGTGGATTCAGGAAATAGATGTTCAGGAAGAGATTCAGAGGAACTGGAAGGATGTGTATCAATATATCGCGACCCTCTTTAACATTTCCGGCATCGATGAGGTCTTAGCTGAAGAACTGGCCATTATGCCCGGCATGGAGGAGGTCTCGAGCCTCCTCTATATTAATCGGTATGTTAACGAGAAGGTTTTCGACGTCGTCATTTTGGATTGCGCTCCTACAGGAGAGTCGCTCCGATTCATCAGCATCCCAACCACCCTCGAGTGGTACATGAAGAAGGTTTTTAAGGTGGAGCGGTTGTTCACAAAATACGCGCGTCCTGTCGTCGAACGGCTCTATTCCGTTCCCCTGCCAGATGAAGGTTATTTCGAGTCCATTCGATATCTCTTCGAGAGGCTTCAGGGGGTTGAGAATCTGTTGACAAATCCTCGCATTACTTCTGTACGGCTCGTAACCAACCCCGAAAAGATCGTCATTAAAGAGACCCAGAGGGCCTTCATGTATTTCTGCCTTTACGGTCTCTGTGTTGACGCTATTATCATCAACAGGATTTTACCCGAGGAGGTCTCGGACGTCCATTTCCGTCGCTGGAAGGGAACCCAGGGCAAGTACATCGATCTGGTGGAGGAATACTTTTCTCCCGTCCCGATATTCAAGGTGGGCTTATTCAGGGACGAGATCGTAGGAGGGGAAGACCTTGCGCAATTGTCCAAGATGCTCTATGATAATTTGGATCCAACAGCCAGGTTTTTGACCGAACATCCCCATACATTTACCAAGAAAAACGGCCAGTATTTCGTTACCATAAGGCTTCCTTTTATCACGAAGGAAGACGTTGAATTGAGTAAGAGCGACAACGAGCTCATCGTCCGGGTGGGAGGTTTCAAGCGCAACATTTTGCTTCCTCGGAAGGTAGCTCACTACGACCCTTTGGGGGCGAAGTTGGATGGAGAGAGCCTCATGGTAACCTTTGGAGGTGAAGATCATGAAGAGGGGAACCAGGAAGGATGAGGGAAATCTCAAGGAAGAGGGGTTGGAATGTCCTTTTTGCCTGTTCTTCTCGAAGCTTAAGGAGGTGGGGGGGAGGAAATCCGAATTTTGGGGTCATATGAATAACGCCAGAATCGAATTCCTGGAGGGAATCAAGTCCCTCGTAGATGAGCGAATTGAGACGTTAAAGAAGACTAGGGAAAAGACGAAAGGGAAGAGGTTCTCCAAGATAGAAGTGGGGGACTGATTACCCTCTTCGTCTTCCGCACGACCGAAAGTAAGCCATTTTTCATGGAACCCAACGGGGGTTTTTGTTTTTTCCCCCTTTCATCGACTCTCTTGAGCACGTGGAACGCTGACCTCGTAAGGAGAAGTTTATAGCGTATGGATTACCCGAAATTGCGGGGCGTTAACGCCTTTCCAACTCAGATTCAGGGGCAGCAAGCATTCTGCATTCAAGACCCCCGAGGATTCAGCCAAAAGACAGTATTGCTGCCGCCTCCCCTCTTCTTCATCGTGAGCCTATTTGACGGGAATCATTCTATCCTCGATATTCAGGCAGCGTATATGAGGAGGTATGGTGAGCTGATATACAGGGAGAAGATCGAGGAGATCATCGATCAGTTGGACGCCCAGCTGCTGCTGGATAGTCAGCGTTTTAAGGATGCCCTGGAGAAGGAGAAGAAGGACTTTGAGGCCTCCTCCATCAGGGAGGCTGCCTTCGCCGGCATGAGCTACCCTTCGGACCCTATAGCTTTAAGGGGACAGATCGAGAGTTATTTTTCTCCTCCCGATGGACCCGGCAAGCCGCATTTGGAAAATCCCTCGGGGACGCTCAAGGGAGTCATCGCCCCTCATATCGACTTTCAACGAGGCGGCTCATGCTACGCCTTTGCCCACAAGGAGGTGAGGGAGGCATCCAATGCCAATCTCTTCGTCGTTCTTGGAACGGCACACCGTGAAATGAAGAACTATTTCAGCCTGACCCTTAAGGATTTCAGCACCCCGTTGGGTACGGCGAAAACGAACAAGGCGTTCGTTAAGGCGTTATCTGACGAATGCCATGGGGCCCTGTTCGAGAATGAATTGATCCATAAGAGGGAACACTCCATAGAATTTCAGGTGATCTTCCTCCAATTTCTCTATCCCGGCAGGCCCTTTGAAATTGTTCCCATATTGTGCGGTTCATTTCACGAGGCAATTAAGCGATCCATTTCTCCCTGGGAAATTCCCGAAATCCGGGAGTTCATAGAGGCCCTGAGAAAAGCGGTTCGATCCATTGATCGAGAGGTTTGTCCGATAGCAAGTGCCGATTTGGCCCATATCGGGGTCCAGTTTGGTGGTGAGACTCCCGCTTCCTCCATGTTGAACGAGACGAGGGAGAGGGATTTGAAAATGTTGGCCCATGGTGAGAAGATGGATCCAGATGGCTTTTATGACTTGATTCGTCGAGAGGGTGATCGCCGTCATATCTGTGGGTTGCCTTCCATCTTCGTTCTCATGAATATCGTCGATGCCAGAGAGGGAAGGCTGCTGAAGTACGACCAAAGTTACAATCCCGAGACTCAATCGGCGGTTACGTTCGCAAGCTTAGCTTTCTATTGATACCCAGTCCTTGCTACACACGAAGCTATGGTATCTGAGGGCGAAACGAGGTAGATAACCCATGATCAAAACGGTCCAAATTCAAACGGGGGCGCGGACGGAGTTCATCGATGTCACCGGGAAAGTTCAAGATGTTGTGCGTCAATCAAAGGCCCGAGACGGAATCTGTTATCTCTTCGTGCCGCATACAACTGCCGCCATCACTATTAACGAGAACGCCGATCCCACTGTCCACCAGGATATCGTGATGGAACTAAATAAAATCATCCCCTTTGACGATCGGTACCAACACATTGAGGGGAACTCCGCCGCTCACATTAAAGCAAGCATCATCGGCTCCTCTGAAACGATCTTCGTCGAGTCCGGAACGTTGCTCTTAGGGATGTGGCAAGGGATCTATTTTTGCGAGTTTGATGGACCGAGGAAAAGGAGGCTTCACGTGAAGGTGATAGCCTCCAGTTAGGTTTCCAGACTGGGGTTTCCATTGCCTGCACGGGAATCCATTGGAACGGAGGTTATGTTCAGCGAGGCCCAATCGTTATTGGAACAGGCGGAAGAGATCTTCCGGGCAGAGCCGAAATTGCTCCATCTTCCCAATTCCGGTAAGGCCATCTTTGTCGGGGATACTCACGGGGATTTGGAAGCCAGCAGATCGATAGTGGAGAGATATCTCTCCGACAATCATAAAGTGGTCTTCTTGGGCGACTACGTCGATCGAGGGGAGGCCTCTCGGGAGAATATCCACTACCTGCTCTCGATGAAGTTGAAGTTTCCCGATGATATCATCCTGCTCATGGGAAATCACGAGGGGTATATCATCAAGGAGTTTTACCCTGCCAACTTTTGGCTAAGCCTCACCGAGACGGAAAGGGAACGATATGGTCAGACCCTTGCTCAGCTTCCCTATGCCGTTTCAACTCCCAACGGGGTAATTGGGGTCCATGGATCCTTGCCCGACCTGGAGAAGCTCGAAGATATCAATACTATCGAAACCGGGGATGAGAATTGGGATCAGATCGTGTGGGGAGACTTCCAAGACCGTTCTGGAGATTATCTGGGTGGGTTTTGGGGACGCCCTCAGTATGGGCGGGATTACTTTTACCGGCTTATGGATCAATTCCAAAGAAGGGTGCTCATTCGATCCCACCAGCCGAACGCAAATCCCATTATGTTTGAGAAACGGTGCCTGACCATCTTCACCTCCTATGCATACCTGCCCATCAGGACGGTAGCCATAGTTGATTTGGCCCAAGAAAGGGTGGAGAGCATCGACGACATCGTGCTGGAGATGGTCTGAGCCCAGGCTGCCCTTGTCATTCATTATGGATGAAAAAATGACTTCCGAAGGAATCAAGGTCATCTCCTTTGATCTGGATGGAACCCTGGTAGAACCAGAATATAGCGAGTGGGTGTGGGGTGTAGGGATTCCTCACCTCTTCGCCCAAAAGAGGGGGATTTCCTTTGGTGAGGCCAAGGAGGTTGTGGAGGAGGAATACCGCAAGGTCGGCGATGGATCCCTCGAGTGGTACGATATCAAATATTGGTTCAATTTCTTTCAGCTCGACGGTAGTTGGGGATCGTTGTTGAATCGATACTCCCACAAGATCAAGACCTATCCAGAGGTCTCTCAGGTGCTCCGAGAGTTCTCCTCCCATTATATGGTTATCATGATTTCCAATGCCGCGAGGGAATTTATCGATATTGAAGTTGAGGTGGCAGAACTCCGGGGATATTTTTCCCGGATTTTTTCAGCCACCTCCGACTTTGGTGAAATCAAAAAAACCACACAATTCTACGGCCGGATCTGCCAACTCCTTCGGATCAAGCCCCGGGAGATGGTCCACGTGGGGGATCATTGGGAGTTCGACTACGTGGTGCCCAAGGATCTGGGAATCAGAGCGTTTCACGTCGATCGGTCGTGGAGCCGCGGAGGTAATGATGTGATCAGGAGCCTAGAGGAGGTAAGGCAGAGGCTGGGGGTTCGGGGATGAAGGGTTGGAATATTCCATGGGTCAAGGCTAAGCCGATCATGATATCGCGCGATAACCCTTTAAGTTGGGAAGGGAGGTCTTGATATGAGGGTGAAGAGGTGGTGTTGGATTCTATGGTTCGGCTTTCTTCTGTTATTAAACTATACGGTGCCCTACACAGTGCTTTCAGGTGTGAGCAAGGTTTATGGGGCTTTCCTTTTCTGGAACCTTTTTGCGCTCACGGCCATCGGCTCCATATTTATCCTTCTTTGGAAGTGGCGGGATTAAAGGGAGGAGAGCATGAATTCCTCATACATCCTACTCGTCATCGTCATCTATGTCGCCTTGGGGACGTGGATGGCCTATGTGTCCCGGAGGGGAATGGGTGCGGGTGTTACCGAATATTTCTTGGCGAATCGAACGGTAGGAGGGTTTTTAGCAGCCCTCACATACAGCGCCACAACGTACAGCGCCTTTATGATGGTAGGTTTGGCCGGCTTCACCTACAAAGGAGGGGTTGGGGCTCTGGGGTTTGAGCTGACCTATCTTTCAGGCTTGGTCCTCGCGGTCTTTTTCGGTCCGCGGTTTTGGCTGGTGGGAAAGAGATATGGATACGTCTCACCGGCTGAGCTCTTGGGCGATCGCTATGAAAGCCAATGGGTTGCCGCAGTGACCACGTTGGTCTGTTTGATTTTCCTCATCCCCTATGCAGCCGTTCAACTAATGGGAATTGGGTATTTGTTGGGCGGACTATCGGGAGGAACAATTCCCTTCTGGGTGGGCCTCATCTTGGCAACACTGCTAGCCATTGTTTGGGCATGGATAGCGGGGTTGAGATCGGTGGCCTGGACGGATTCCCTGCAGGCCTTGATTATGCTGGTGACATCGATTCTCGTCCTGCTTTTCGTAATCTACCGGTATTTCGGAGGCTTTGGAGGCTTTTTCGTCAAGCTAGAGACCGGCTATCCCCGATGGTTGAGCGTTCCCGGGCCGGGGTTCTTCAACTTGAAGGCGTATATTGGCCTTACCCTTCCCTGGTTCTTCTTCTGCATCTCAAATCCCCAGGTCAGCCAGAGGCTCTTCATCCCCAAGTCAATGAGTGCCATGCGGAGGATGTTGGGTGGATTTGTCATCTTTGGGTTTATCTATACCTTGGTCTCAGTCATGTGGGGTTTTTCCACAAAGGTGTTGAGCCCAGACCTTGCGAGAGCTGATCTGGCCACCCCAACCCTCCTCTCCCAGCCCCTCATCCCGGATATCCTGGCCCTCATCGTAATGGTGGGGATTTTGGGGGCGGCCGTCTCAACCATCGATTCCATTCTCCTTACCCTGTCGTCCATGTTTGCCCGGGACCTCTATAAGGGGCTTAGGCCGCGGGCATCGGAGGAAGTTGAGCTGAGGTTGGGAAAATGGGTGATCCCGGTGATTTCCCTTGTGGCCATGCTCTTCGGGTGGCTGAGGGTCGGGCTCATCTCTGCCCTCTCCGTGGCGGCATCGGCTGGACTCCTCATGACGGTTCCCGCCATATTCGGGGCTTTCTTCTGGAAAAGAGGGACCGCTTCAGGGGCCATTTGGAGCATGATTCTCGGAGGAGCGGTCACGGGCTTCCTCTATTTTTCTCGGATCAGGCCTTTAGGGCACTGGCCGGCGGTATGGGGAGGACTCGTTTGTTTGGGCGCCTTTATCGTCGTCAGCCTGGTAACGAAGCCTCCCCTGGAGAAGGCTGAGGAGTTTCTGGGGTATTTGGAAGACAAGCTCAAGGAGAAGAATGCCTTATAGGCCTGTTCTTTCCATCATCACCCACGGTGGGTGCAATGAGGGAGGTCGCCGAGCACATCTTTCCTGGGATTGTCGACGTCTTGGTCCAGTAGGTGGGAGGACGAGGATCAGCCCTGTAGCAACTCTTTTCATTCTCCCCACGTCCAGAGGCCGTTGTTGGTAAGGCTATAGAATTGGTCGTTTAATATCCTTTCGTGCAATTCCTCCTCTCTGGCCAACTTCTTGAACATATCCTTCCCGAGTGGATCAGCTGCTCCGCGGGCCATCTCGAGATAGTATTCGCGGGCCTTCCTTTCCTCTTTGACGGCAATGGAAAGGGCATCCAGATCGCCAGCCTGAGGCCCTACCTCTTCCCCTATGGACAACTCGTTGCTGATTTTTCCGGTCTTTGCGGAAAATGTAGTCCCGGGGTAGGGGATCCACTTGCCCTCTCCCTTCAGGGAATCATAGAGCTGCTTCAGATGCCGGAAATGGTTCATTTCAAAATCGGCCAGTTGGGAAAACATGTCCTTTCCCTTGGGGTTTTGCGTTTTCTGGGCCGCCCTGGAATAAAAATTATGGGCGTCTTTTTCGGCTGCCATTGCAGTTTTAATGGCATCCAGCGGACTGCTCTCCTTTGTTTTCACCTTTCATGCCTCCGATAGCTCTCTTACCAATGCCTTGCCGGTCTCAAAGGCCTCTCGCAAGGCAGTCGGATGGTTTCGAATAGCGCCTTTTGCCTCCACACCGGTAAAGAACAGCTGTCCCGCGGAGTCCAAACCTAAGGCGTCGAAGAAATACTTCACGGTGAGCATGGCACCGTCGAAGAGCCGAGTCCCCTTAGTGGCTCCCACCGAGACAAAAAATCCCTTTCTCCTTCTTTTCGGCTCCTGCGGTGGCAACTTCAGGCGATATTTTCTCACCCATAAGGATTGGACGCGGTCTATGAGAGCCTTCGTCCATGCCGTGACTCCATAAAAGAAGATGGGGGAAGCCAAAATGACACAATCCGCCTTCAAAAGCTTGGGGTAGACCATCTCCATGTCGTCATCCAAAACACACTCCCCCGTCTCGTCACAACCGTGGCACTCTATACACGGGGAAAACTCGAGCCCGGATATCCTGGTTCTCTCGATTTGCGCCCCGGCTTCCTCTGCGCCCTTGAGCATCTCCTCCAAAAGGAGGTCCGTATTTCCCCCTCGCCTGGGACTTCCGAAAAGCCCTAAGACTCTCACCTTGTCCTTCATCCTACGTTTTTCCGTCAGAGCAAAACAGATAAATAATAAAAAATTGGGGTTAAACTTTCAAGGAAAAATGGGGTCAGGTCTTGAGGGCGCCAGGAGAAGCCTGGCTTGATGGGAAAGGAGGTAGCCGATGTCTCCTTAAAAGTCAAGAATGGAGTTCAGGGGGTGGAAGTCCCCCCCGGCCAAAGCCA